>Ga0114939_10000182_pt1 | contig 53895 bp, 29 predicted proteins | sample AshMeaCrysSpring_FD_87196 | JGI IMG/M metagenome (GOLD analysis project Ga0114939, IMG submission 87196) | Groundwater microbial communities from Big Spring, Nevada to study Microbial Dark Matter (Phase II) - Ash Meadows Crystal Spring | ecosystem: Environmental > Aquatic > Deep subsurface >...
GCGGCGGCCTTGTCGAGCGGGATACCGGCGGCCTGCAGCGAGGATATCACGCCCGCCGCGTCTCCCGCACCGCCCAGCATCCCCCCGGCTTTGCCAAGCAGGCCGCCCAGCAACCCGCCCGCGTCCGCCACGGGAGCCTGCGCAATCAGTTCGTCGGCGTCGGGCACCAATTTGGAAAGCGACTCGAATTGGGTTCCGCCGGCGCGTTCCTTGACAAATTTCAGGATGACCCCGAGTCCCTTGCGCACGGCGGATTCCGGGATATTGAGGTGTTCGGCGGTGGCGCGCAAAAAGTCGGAGGCGGATTGGTTTTCCATGGCCGTCATCCTCCCCATCCGGCTTCCGATGGCAAGCCGGAATAGGGATTCTTTTGGAAATGGGTGAGTCCGATCGCAAGGGCGTCGGCCGCGTCGGGGGGGGGGGTGTCCCGCAGACCCAACAGCGCGCGCACCATGAAGGCCACCTGGGTTTTCTGGGCTCCTCCGCGTCCGACAACAGCCTGCTTCACACGGCGGGGGGCGTATTCATGGAGCGGCAGGCCGATGCGCGCCGCGGCCAGCAGGGCCGCGCCGCGGGCTGCTCCCAGCACGATGGCCGTCTTGTAGCTCTGCACGTAAATCGTCGATTCGATCGCCATGGCGGTCGGCTGGAATTCCCGGCAGGCCTCGAGGAGCCTGTCGTGAATCGCCAGCAAACAGGCCGGGTGGGCCAGCGCGGGCGGATTGACGATCGTCCCGTAGTGGACAGCCCGCACGGACCCGCCCGAGCGTTCGAGGACCGCATATCCGGTCGCCCGCAACGAGGGGTCCACTCCTATGACGCGCTCGCTCACGGCCCCACCTTCCCCAAGAATTCCCGCACGCCCGCGAGGACGCTTTCGACCCCGAGTCGCCCGAGGTCGCCACCGGGCGCGCGTATCACGCGCACGCCGGGATGTGCGGGAGCCCAGACGTCCGGGTTTGTGGGGCCGTAAACCAGATAACAATCCGTGCCTGTCGCCGCAGCCAGATGGGAAATCCCGCTGTCGTGGCCGAGGAAGACGCCCGCATGGTGGATGAGGCCTGCCAATTCGATGAGTTCCAGACCGGAGAAAAACCATGCCGGCCATGCGTCCATGCGGCCCCTTAGCGCGGCCCCCGGCAGTTCGTCCGCCTCGCCGAGGACGACCGCGACCGAACGGATCCGCCCGGATGCCACCAAGCCTTCCACAACCCCTGCCCAATTGGAAGGATCCCAATTTTTTGACGGACTTCCACTGCCCGGATGCAGCACACAAAACGGGCGCGGAAGCGGGGCGGCGAGTCGGCGACCGGTTTCCAGGTCGGTATCGGAAAGCCGGAGGACGGCATGAGCCGGAATCTCCCCGAGGCCGAGTGCGGCGAGCGGCGCGGCCAATTGGACGCTCGCGTGCGGGCCGGCGGGATCCACGATCGGGCTGACCGGAAGTATTTGCTCGACGCCCGCGCGGGCGAGGTTGCCGCCGAACAATCCATCGGGATCGTAAATGTAGCTCACGACCTGCGAAAATCCGCGGAAGTATTCGCACAACGCGGGATCGAGTTCCCCGCGCGGGTCAAAGAAGCCGGCCATCGGGCCGTATTCAATGTTCCGTGTCCGGTCGGCAAAATACCTTCCGCCCACAAGCGAAAGCACTCGCCGGTAGCCCATCACCTCGATCTCGCAGTCGGTCAAACCGGCCCGCAGCATTTCCAGCGCGGGCAGAGTGAGCAGGAAATCCCCAATCGCACCGCCACGAATGACAAGGATTTTCGCGGTCAGAATGGCGGCGGGAGCTTACTGGTTGAATTGGTTCATCTGGGAACCGAGCGCCCCCGGTCCTTCCCAGCTTTGCGGGCGGTTCCATGGCAGGCTTCCCCCCGCCTCCTGCTCGGCGCGGTAGGTTTCATCGGAAGCGCAACCGGTAATGGCCGCGCAGACCGCCAGAAGCGCAGAGAATTTGACAACCGCGCGGAAAATCATCCCCGTGGATTATTGTTCCTGGGAGGCCGAACGGAATATCACGTTGTCGCCCGGTGTGATTGTGACTCCCGGGGGCAGGCTGGCAACGTCGATATCGGCGATCGATGTCGAGGGCTCGACGGATGTGATGCGCACCTTGCCGATGAGGTTATTGCCGCGTTTGACGAGCATTTCCGCATTGTTGATCACGCCGTTTTTGTCGCCCAGATTGAGAACCACAAAATTCCAGGCTTTGTTGACCGCGAGCACCCGGCCTTGCAGACCGTCGCGCATGGTGAGCGCCATGCGGTCGCGTTTTTCCTGTTCGAGCGTGGCAGCGGCGGCCTTGGCGGCGTCCAACTGGGTCTGCATCGCTTCGTTGGCAATCTTCTGTGCTTCGATTTCCTTTTTCAGGTTGTCGAGTTCGGTGGTGTCAACCGGGGCCGCAGTCGTGGATGCCGCGGCGATCTGCGCCTCGAGCGCCTGCTTGTCGGTCGTCAACTTCGTGATTTCGCCTTCCTTCTCGGAGATTTTTGATTCGAGGTCGGTGACCTTACGCTTGGCCTCGTCGGCATTGGCCTGGGCGGTTGCCGCTTGATCCTTGAATGTATCGCGCTCGGCCTCCACAGCGGCTTTCTCGGTGGTTGCCGTGGTGAGGTCCTTCTTGGTCTGATCAAGCGTCTGCTTGGTTTGGGTGGCTTCCTGCTCGAAGCCGTCCCGTTGCTCTCTGGTGGTTGCGAGTGTTCCCTTGTTGACGAAACCGAGGACGGCGGTTGCGAGAGAAACGGCAATTGAAATGAAGACGAGAATTTTTCCCATGATTTGCGGAGGGTTAAACAGCGAGTCGAGTTATTAACAGCCCCGCCCAACGCAACGCAAGCGCCAAAATTGCGGAAAAGATGAAAAAAAATTGTTGCGTGCTTGGATGATGGCGGCCCATCCCCCCCTCCGATGCGGGCCGTCCGGAGTTGCGCCGGATTCCCGCAACGTTCGCGCCGGCCGGGGTTCGCCGAACCCGGCATCCCGGCCGGGAAAAGTCGCCCCGTCAGGTCGCCGCGCGCGCGGCCTCTCTCAAATCGACAGAGGCGAGGCTTGACCTGATCGTATTATTCGCAATAATGGGTCTCATCTGCCCAATCCGGATGCTGCCAAGCGGGACGCGATCCCGCTTTTTGCATCTCTGGGCATAACCGGGCAGGACGCCAACAACATTTTATTCCCAAGCCGCAAGGAAACCAAAACGAGATTTCACCGAGAAAATGAACGCCGAACTCATCGCAATGCTGGAATACCTTGAGAGGGAGCGCGGAATCCGACGCGAGGTTCTCGTAACGGCCATTTCCGACGCCCTCCTTGTCGCCTCCAAGAAAAATTTCACTTCCGGAACCCGCGAGCTCCGCATCGCGATCGATCCGAAGAGCGGGAATATCCAGGCTTTCGCAAAGTTGATCGTTCGCGACAAAGTGGAGAATCCCCACGATGAGATTTCCCTTTCGAAAGCCCGTGCCGTGAAGCCCGACGCCGTGCCCGGCGACGAGGTCGAGGTCGAGGTGACCCCTCGCGACTTCGGCCGCATCGCCGCCCAGGCCGCGCGCACCGCCATCAACCAGCGCATCCGGCACATCGAGAAGGAGATGATCTACGAGGAATTCAAAGACCGCGCCGGCGAAATCGTCAGCGGTACCGTGCGCCGCTTCGAGAAATCCGACGTCATCCTCGACCTCGGACGCTTCGAGGGCACCATGCCCGGCAAGGAAAGGGTCTCGACCGAGGATTACAATGTCGGTGACCGGATCCGCGCCTACGTCGTGGCCGTCGAAAACGGATCCCGGGGGCCGGAAATCATCCTCTCACGCAGCCACCCGAATTTTGTGCGCCGCCTTTTCGAAATCGAGGTGAGTGAGATTGCGGACCGCACGGTCGAGCTCAAGGCCATCGCCCGCGAAGCCGGCTACCGGACCAAGATCGCCGTCCACAGCGCGGACCCCAAGGTGGATCCCGTGGGTGCCTGCGTGGGTATGCGGGGAGCCCGCGTCAAAAATATCGTCCGCGAACTGAACAACGAAAAGGTCGATATCATCCGCTGGGACCCCGATCCGCTCAAATTCGCCCAGGCCGCGCTCAAACCGGCCAGTCTGCGCACGATCACCCTCGACGACGCCACGCACACGATCCGCGTGACGGTCGCCAAGGAGGAGCTCTCCCAGGCCATCGGACGCAAAGGGCAGAACGCCCGACTCACCGCCAAGCTCACGGGCTGGGAGGTCGAGGTCAAGGAAGACAAGAGCGCCGAGGAAGCCATGGAACAGCAGGTGGCCTCGGCCGCCACGACCCTCGCCAGCGCGCTCGGCCTCACCGAGGAGGAAGCCAAGGCCCTTTCGGCCGGAGGCATGAACTCCGCCGAAACCCTCCTCGATGTCGAGCCCTCCGACATCATGGAGCTCACCGGCTGCGACCAGGCGCGCGCCGAGGCGATCCTCGCCGCCGTGCGCTCCGCGACCGACCGGGGAGCCGCACCCACCACCGAAGCCTGACCCCACGCCCCTCCCGGAAACATTTCACGAATGGCAACGAAAAAACCAGCAACCGCCCAAGCGGCGGAACAGAAACCCTCCAAGTCAGCCGAGGCCGCCGAAACGGTGTCCGCAAAGCCCAAGGCACCCGTGGAGACGGTGGATTTGCTGGAGCCAAAGAAAAAAGTCAAACGGACGCCCGACGAGGCGTCGAAGGCGCGCGCGAAGCTGCCGCCGATCAGCAGGATCCAAGCGGATTTGGAATCCCCGCCGCAACCACAGCCGGAGCCCCGGCCCGCGCAGGCGGTCGAGGTATCCGCCACGGATTTGCCGGACGCGCCGGCTTCGGCGGATCCTTCCGTTCCCGCAGAGGATGGGGCCAAAGTCATTCAGCTCAAAGGCCCTGTGACAGTGAGGGACCTCGCGCCCATGCTGGGCATGAAAGGGTTCCAGGTCATCAAGGACCTGATGGACCTCCAGATTTTTGCAAATTTAAACCAGACCCTCGAGCTGGATGTTGTCATCAAGCTCTGTGAAAAGCACGGGTTCGTCCTCGAGCGTGAGAAGAAAGACACCTCGAAAGGCCACCACAAAGTCGAGGTCAAGGTCGAGGCTCCCCCCGAGCCGGAGATCATCCCCGAGGAAGCCCTCAAGCCGCGTCCGCCGATTGTCACGATGATGGGTCACGTGGACCATGGCAAAACGTCCCTGCTCGACGCGATCCGCCATGCGCGGGTGGCCGCGGGCGAGGCGGGCGGGATCACCCAGCACATCGGCGCCTACAGCGTCGAGCGCAACGGGGGCTCGATCACCTTCCTCGACACGCCGGGCCACGCGGCCTTCACCGCCATGCGCGCCCGGGGGGCCAACGTTACCGACATCGTGGTCCTTGTGGTCGCGGCAGACGACGGCCTCATGCCGCAGACGCTGGAGGCGATCAGCCACGCGAAGGCGGCGGGAGTCACTATCATCGTGGCCATCAACAAGATCGACCTTGTTTCCGCCAACCCGGACCGCGTGAAGACCCAGCTCCAAGAGCAGGGGCTCACTCCGGAAGACTGGGGCGGCGAAACCATTTGCTGTCCCGTCAGCGCGACCAAGGGCACCGGGGTGGACCAGCTTCTTGAGATGATTGCCCTTCAGGCCGAGGTGCTCGAGCTCAAATCCGACCCGAAGGTGGCCGCCCGCGGGACGGTCATCGAGGCCCAGATCGAACAGGGCCGCGGGCCGACCGCCAGCGTGATTGTGCGCATGGGCACGCTCAAGGTCGGCGATGCGTTCATTTGCGGAAATTTCAACGGCAAGGTCAAACAACTCATCAACGACAAGGGCAAGCCGATCAAAGCGGCCGGTCCCGGCATGCCCGCGAAGGTGCTCGGCTTCACCGGTCTGCCCGGCGCCGGCGACGAATTGGTGGTCATGGACGACGACCGCGCGGCGAGGCTGCTCAGCGAGGAACGCCTCCAGGCGATCCGCTCGAACAAACTCGCCACGCCTCAACAGCGTGCGACCCTCGAAAACCTCTTCGCCAACATCGCCGAAGGCCAGAAGCCCAATCTCCGCATTGTCCTCAAGGGCGATGTTCACGGGTCGGTCGAGGCGATCAACGGCGCGCTCAAGGATCTCCCCCAGCAGAAGGTCTCGCTTGATATCATCCACTCGGCGGTCGGCCCGATCACCGAGTCCGATGTCCTCCTCGCCAGCGCCTCGGACGCCGTCATCATCGGCTTCGGGGTCAAGGTCGAGAATACCGCCTCCGGATCGGCCAAGCGCGAGGGCGTCCAGATCAAGCTCTACAGCATCATCTACGAACTCATCGACCAGGTCAAAGAGGCCATGGCCGGGCTCCTCGAACCCGAACTCCGCGAGGCGATCGTCGGCCATGCCGAAGTGCGTCAGGTCTTCGATCTCTCCAAGGGCAAAGTCGCGGGCTGCTACGTGACCGACGGCCGCATCCTGCGCACGGCGCGCGCGCGGGTCCTCCGCAAAAAGCAGCCCATCTACGACGGCGGCATCGGAACCCTCCGGCGGTTCCAGGACGAGGTCAAGGAAGTGCGCAACGGGCTTGAATGTGGCATCAAGCTGGGCGACTTTTCGGAATACCAGCCCGATGACATCATCGAATGCTACACGCTTGAGAAGGTCGCGCAGACACTCTGACCGCCCGATGCGCGCCGCCGCGTGCGCAACGGCGGCATGTCTTTTGCTCGCGCTGTTTGCTGGAACCGGCGGTCTCCGCGCCCAGGCTCCGGTCATCGACAACACCGGGTCGGTGGAGAACCCCGTGCCCACATGGGAGACACAGAAACAGGCCCGCACGTTCGTCCTCGGCGTGCCCGCCCCGCGCGGTCAGATCACCGACCGCAACGGCGTCCCGCTCGCGCAAAACCGGCTCAGCTACAACCTCGCAATCAGCTTCCCCACCCCGCTCAACTGGGACGATGCCACCGCCATTTCGTTCGCGCGCCAGCAAATCGCGCTGGCCCAGCAGATCCTTGGCCGACCGATCCCGCTGCGCGACGACGCGATCGTCAACCACTACAAAAACCGCGGTCTGCTCGCCCTCGATCTCGTCGAGGACCTCACGCCCGAGGAACTCGGCAGGGTCCAGCGCGGGCTCACGCCGAATTTGATCCTGCGTCAGACCTACGCGCGCATTTACCCCGAGGGAAAACTGGCCGCGCACATTCTTGGCTACACCGGCCGCGAGGCCCCGCTCTCGACCCGCCCGATTGAAAATAAAGACCTCATTTTCCCGGAAAACGAAGGGCGCGAGGGTATTGAACAATCGTTCGACACCGAACTGCGCGGCATCCCCGGACTGATCCACATGACCTTCGATCCGGAGGGGCGCAAGACCTCCGAGCGCATGGCAAGGCCGCCCGTTCCCGGCTACAACGTCATCCTCACCATCGACCGCAACCTCCAGAAGCTCGCCGAAGAGGTGCTCGCGGAGAACAGCCAACGGGGAGCCGTCACGATCATCGACCCCAACTCGGGAGAGATCCTCGCGATGGCCTCGAACCCCTCCTTCGACCCGAATCTGTTTGTCCCCATCCTGCGCAAAGACGTTTTCGACAAGCTCAACAACGACCCCGACGACCCGCTCGTGCCCCGCGCGTTCCGATCGGCCTACCCGCCGGGCTCGACCTACAAAACCTTCGTCGGCTTCGCCGGACTCGAATCCGGCGCCATCACCCCCAAGACCACATTTTCCTGTCCGCCGTATTTTTCCGTCGGCACCCACACTTTCGCCAACTGGAAAAAAGTCTCCGCCGGCACGCTCAACTTCGTGGGTGCGATGGAGCAATCCTGCAATACGTGGTTCTATCAAGCCGGCCTCAAAATCGGCGCGCCCGCGATCATCGACTACTCGCTCAAGCTCGGGCTGGGCCGGCGCTCCGGCATCCCCCTCCGCGCCGAGACCACCGGCAACATCCCCACCGACCAATACATGCTCCGCGTCCACCGGCGCGAAATCAAACGCGGCGACGTCGCAAATATGAGCATCGGACAGGGGGATATCCTCATCTCGCCGCTCCAGATGGCCCAGGCCATGGGCGTCATCGCCGCCGGCGGCCGCTTCCACCAAACCCGCCTCGTCAAGCAGGTCCAGTCGATCGACAACCGCGTCGTCGCCGCCTACCCCGACCGCCTCCGCGAAGAAATCCCGGTCAACGAGGACATCATGGCCGCCATGCGCAAGGCGCTCGTCGAGGTCACCTCCGGCGGACAAGGCACCGGCCACCGCGCCGCCGTCAAAGGCATCAAAGTCGCCGGAAAAACCGGCACCGCCCAGTGGGGCCCCACCGAAAAACAACGCACCGCCGCATGGTTCGCCGGCTTCCTCCCCGCCGACGCCCCCCAGTTCGCCTTCGCCGCAGTCTATGAAGGCGACGCAGGAGTCAAAACCGGCGGCGGCTCCCACGCCGCACCCATCATCGGAAAAATTTTCCGAAAGGTCTATTCGGGCGGCAAACCCGACGAAAAAGAAGATTCCCCGGCCGCCGCCGAAGACAACTCGGGATAGAAGTTTGGATTGTGCGGCCTGTCTGGATGTGCTGGTTGCCAAGAAGCGCGGGGATTCCGCAGAGTCCGGCAAGGCGATCCGCGTGCGCCCATCGTAAATCAGGCCCGGTGATCGCCCACCGTGCGGACGAGGGCGCGCATGACCCCTTGGATGACCAATTCCCGTGCCGGGATGAGGTCGGGGTAGGCGGGATTTTCCGCCCGCAGGAACGGCCGCCCAGCCTGCACGAGAAATCGTTTGAGCGTGGTCTCGCCGTCGATGAGGGCGGCGACGATGTCGCGGTTGCGCGGCGGGGCGAGCTCGAGAATCACGATATCGCGGTCGAGGATGCCGGCTCCGGTCATCGAGTCGCCGCGCACCTGGAGGGCGAACGTGCGCGTGCCTTCGGGTAACCGGATGGTTTCCGGATCGACCGCGATGCAGCGTTCGGGTTCCTGATCCTGATCCGAGGGAAAACCGGCCGGGATCATCCCGTAGAGCGGGATTTCGAGCAATCCGCTCGGACGGTGGCCGGGGAGCAGGATATTCCGCGAACGTCCCGGCTCGCGGCGGATGGCCCCCTTTTTTTCCAGGAGGTCGAGATGCCCGCTCACCGTGGCGGGCGAGGCAAATCCAAAGTGGTCCATGATTTCCCGCAGGGTCGGAGTCGTCCCGCGATCCCGCGCGCGCTGCCGGATGAAGGCCAAAATTTCGTGTTGGCGGTTTGTGAGCATATGCCGTTCAAATGAACGGTATCCATCCCCGCCCCGTGCGCAAGGAATTTTTCCGCCAATCCGCCGCAACGGATTTGTTCCATTTTGCGGTTGCGGGAGGCGTTCGGGAATGCGCCGGGCGCAAGTGGTGGTCCGGATGTGGACGGATAGCCCCCCTCAATTCGTGGCGGGAAATCCAAAAAAAAGAGTTCCAAATTCAGCGGTAACCCGATGTAAGAGCCCCGCCATGCGACCAATTGCAATACTCCTCCCGTCGGTTCTGCTTTTCAGCGGATGCTTTGAAGGTCTGAAGAAGTCCTACACGGATGATTCTCCCCTTGTCGCGAAGCTGGATGAAATCATGGCGGAGAACGAGGAGCGGATCCGGGGTGTCAAGAACGAGAAGAGCTGGGTTCCCGAAGGTTCCTCCAAGACGGGCAAGACAGATGTGTGGTGGCAGAGCGAGGTGGGATCGAGCTTGAGGGACGGGGCCGACAAGCAGGTGACTCTCGAGGGGCTGTTTGTCGAGACCATCCAGCATTCCACGCAGATCAAAGTGTTTTCCGACATCCCGCTTATCCGGGAAGCGGGCATTCTGGAAGCCAAGGGGGAATTTGACACGGTGGCGTTCGTAGAGGCCAAGTATGAGCGTTCGAACGATCCCATCGGCAGTCTTTTGGAGACCGGTTTTGCGAACGGGCGGTTTTTGCAGGATGCCGTGATCGGGGAGGGCGGGGTGCGCAAGAAGCTCATCACGGGTGCCGAAGTCGGCGTGACACAGGAATTCGGAGTGCTGAGCAATAACTCGGAATTTCTCGTTCCCAATCCCCAAGGCAGCGCGCGCTTGAAGCTCACGGTTTTGCAGCCCCTCCTGCGGGGGGCCGGTGTGGCCTACAACCGGGCCATCATGGATATCGCCAAGATCGACTCGGATTCCGCCATGCAGGAAATGATCCGTCAGGCGGAGAACCACCTTCTCGAGGTGAGCCGTGCCTACTGGGCACTCTACCTGTCCCGCGCGACCTACCTGCAAAAGCGGCGCATCTACGAGCAGGCCCTCAAGGTTGCCGAAGAACTCAAGGCGCGCGGATCGGTCGATGCGGTGAAGGGTCAGATGGCGCGCGCGGACAGCGCGATCGCCGAGCGCCGCGCCGACCTCGTGCGCGCCGAACTTGCGATCTCGAACGCCCAGGACCGCATCCGCGCGCTGGTGAACTCGCCTCAGCTCGCCGAGGCGAACGCGCCGGAGCTCATCCCCGCAGATCCGCCGATCATGCGTGAGTATCGGGTGGATTACCCGAGCGCGGCCAAGCAGGCGCTTGCGCAGCGTCCGGAGATCAACCAGGCCTTCATGCAGGTGCGCGCCGCGGCCGTGCGGGAAAAGATGCAGAAAAACGAGGTGCTGCCGTCTCTCAACGTGCTCCTCGAGGGCTACATCGCCGGCCTGGCCGGCGACGGCAACATGGGGCAGGCATGGGCCAACCAATACAACCAGGGCGGCCCCGGGGTCGCCGCCGGACTCCAGCTCGAATTCCCCATCGAAAACAACACGGCCGAAGCCCGCCTTCAGCGCCGGCGCATCGAGCTGCGCCAGCAGATCAACCAGCTCAAAACCACCATCGAAACCGCCCTCTTGGAAGTCAAAGTCACCGCCCGGGAAGTCCGCACCGCATGGCGGGACTACTCGGCCAAATTGGAAAGCGTCCGCGCCGCCCAGGCCGACCTCGCCCAGTTCCAGGCGCGGCGCGAGGTAGATGTCGCGCTTCCCGGCGAAAACCAGCCAGCGTCGCCGGTGAGCGTGGAAGCGACCACCGCCTATCTGGATTCGATTCTCAGCGCCCAGAACCGACTTACGGTCGCCGAGGAGGAATTTGCGAAATCGGCGACGACCTACCAGGTGGCGGTCCTGAACTTCGAGCGCGCCCAAGGAAACCTGCTCACCTACGAGGATATCTCGATTGTCCGCACCAAGGACCAAAAGAAACTGCCTCTGCTCGAGCTTCAGAAAAACGCGGGCGGGAAGGCCGTCCCGGTCAAGGAATAGCCGCCGTCCGTGCTTGTTCGAACAGCCTGCTTGCCGGTCGTTCTGGCATTTCTTGTCCTGCCTTGCGGGCCGGGGCGGTGCGAGGAATTCATTTCCTACCTCGAGCCCAGCCGGAATATCGACATCTCCGCGCCCGAGCCCGGTGTGATCACCGAGGTGCTCGTCAAGGAAGGACAGGGCGTCAAAGCCGGAGATGTGCTCGTCAAACTCGACGCCCGCGTCATCGAACAGGAAGCAGAAATCGCACGGCAGGAACTCAAATACAAAAAGCGGCGCATCGATCAACTCAAGGGACTCCTCGATAAAAACTTCGCCTCCATCCAGGAAATCGAACGCGCAGAGAGCGATGTCGAGATCACGGCCCTCCGCGTTCGGCGGGCGGAAGCCCTGATCGAGCGTCTGACACTCGCAAGTCCGATCGACGGGGTGGTTACCGAACTGCGCTACGATGTCTCCGAGAGTGTGCCGGGAGCCAATTCCCACGTGGCGACCGTTGTCCAACTCGACCCGCTGCGGGTCCAGTTCAATTTCCCGGTGGCCGAGGCCAGGAAGCTGAAGGAGGGCGACAAGGTGGTTGTGGGGTTCCCGGAAACCGGAGCCACCGCAGAGGCCGTGGTGGATTTCGTCTCGCCAGTCAGCACCACGGTCGTCAATACTGTCCGTGTGACCATGTCCATTCCCTCCCCGGACCCCGGACTCACCGCCGGCATGAAGGCGGTTTACAAAATCGAAACCCCCGCCGTCCGGAACTGAATTTTCCCCACGGCAAAGCCCCAAAAAACATCCCAACAAAACAAAACTATGAGCGAAAAAAAGAACGATACCCGTCAACTCCGCGTCAAATACGACGAAAGCAAAGCCGCCTACGCCAGCCAGGCGCTCGTCCAGGCCACAGCCGAGGACGTCATCATCGACTTTTCCTCGGGAATCCTCCAGGACCCCTCGGGGCAGGGTGGCGCGGTGATGCCGATCCACACCCGGATCGCGATGTCGCACGCGGGCGCCCAGCGTCTGTTTTCCGCCCTCAAGCAGACCTTTCAGAAATCGAAGCAGGCCTGACCCGCCGGTTCCCCGCGGGCCTGTGAATCTCCCGCCCGCGGGCAGAGGCGCCCCGGCCCGCACGCATGTCCGCCACCCCGATCGACCCGGTTTCCGAACTCGCCTCGCTGAGGAGCGCGCCGGGATCCCGCGCCATCCAAGGGCGGGCTCTTGCGGCATTGCGCAGACTGGTGGGTGCCGACGCGGTTCTTCTTGTGGCTCCGGGCGAGGCCGGGGCCTGCCATCTGGTCGCGGCGTCCTCCCCGTCGATGGAGGTTTCCGAGAATCTGGTCCGCACGGCGGCCGGTTCCCTTCTGGCCGCTCCCAGGGACCGTCCGCTGGTAAAAAAATTCACCTTCAGAGAGAAGCTGGTCCATTTGATCGCGGTGGCGGGCGGCTCCCGCGAGTGGATCCTTGTCTGGCTGCGGGGCGACGAGGCCGCCGTCGCGTCGGCGACGACCCTCGTGCGTTTCGCGGCGGAAATTTTTCCTCCGGGAGATTCCGAGGAGTCCACCGGGGCCGGGGGCTTTCTGGGCGGGATGTTGGAACTTGCCGGCCTGCCACGGGGGCAGAGGCTCGAAGGCTACGCTTCGAAAACCGCCGCCCTCCTTGGCGCGTCCGACGTGCTTGTCGTGCGGCACACGCTCATGGGGTGGAGGATCCCCGCCTCGCATCCGCCCACCCGTCCCGTCCCGCGAAGCGCGCGTTACGAGTCGGTCCTTCTTGTGGCGCGCGAGCACGCGGGAGCCCGGGGCGCCGTGGTCTGTCCGCCGGAGGAGGATTCTCCGGCATTGGAGGAATGCGCGCGATTGTTCGAAGGCCGCGCGGCCGCCGCCATCCCGGTGTCGGCGACGTGGTTTCTGGTTGCCATTTGGAAAGAGGCGCCGCCCGCCGCCGGCGAAATCGAGAGGGTGCTCGCGCCCGCCCGGCCCCTGCTCCCGCTGCTTGGCGGCCGTCGCGGCAATCCCTGGGACGCATGGAAATCCTCCCCGGAAAAACACCGCAGGATGTGGACGGTCGCCGCCATCGCGGCCCTGATTTTGCTTTTGTTCCCATTCAAAATGCGTGTCCACGCCCCGCTGGTCCTTGAACCATCGATCCGTCGGTTTGTCGCGGCCCCGTTCGATTCCATCTTGAACAAGGTGCATGTGTCCGCGGGCGACCTCGTGACCGAGGGGCAGCTTCTGGCCGAACTCGATGGCAAGGAAGTCCGCGAGCGGATTGCCGAGATCGAGGCCCGGGCCGCCTCGGCGCGATTCCAGGGCGCGACGGACCTGGCCAGTTCCCGGTTCGACAATTCCGCCCTGAGCATTCTCGAAGCGCGGAAAGCCGGTCATGAACTCGAGGTGTTGCGCCAACGGGAAAAAAATTTGCGGATCCTCGCTCCGGTGGAAGGCATTGTCATCGAAGGCGAACTCGAGCGGGCCGAGGGGGCCGCGCTCAAGCTGGGACGACCCATCATGGAGATCGCGCCCCTTGCCACGCTGGTGGTCGAGGTCGCGGTGCGCGAGGAAGACTCAGCGTATGTGGCTCCCGGGCAGAAGGTTCTCATCCGTCTCAACGCGCTTCCCAGCAGGAACTTCCATGCCACCCTGCGCAAGGTCAACCCGCGCGCGGAAATCCGCGACGGCCGGAATGTCTTCATCGCGGAGGCCGATCTCGACAACGCGGGCGGGGAATTGCGGCCGGGGATGAAAGGGAGCGCCGTGATTCTCGCCAACCGCCGGCCGCTCGTCTGGATCCTGCTGCGGAAGCCATGGAACACGATCCGCGGCTGGCTTTTCTGGTAAATGGACGGGGTGTCCCATCCGCCGGATCCCGCTCCGGATTCGGCTTCCGATCCGAGACCGGTCCCTGAGTTTCTGAAAGTTCCTTTGCGGTTGCGCCGGACCTGCAAGCTGATGCTGCAAAGCTATCGCGGGCAGACCGCCTACGTGCTCGAGGATCCGCAGTCCGGCCAGTTTTTCCAGATCGGCCCCCGCGAGGAACGCCTGCTCCGCCAACTCGACGGTTCCCGCACCGGCCTGGAATTGCTCGCGGAACTGCAGGCCATGGAGGGCGCGGAGGGCGGCGAAGGCAAGCCGGGCTTGCTGGATTGCAAAGGGGCCATGCACCTCCTGTCGATGTTGTATGCCGCCGGCCTCCTTGAGAACGCGCCGCCGCCGCCCGCGCCGCCGAAGTCCGTTTTCCGCTCCCTCGTCGCAAAGAATCCTCTTTTCATCAAACTCCCGGCAGGCAACCCGGACCGCCTGCTCGCGGAGCTGGAGGCCCGCCTGCGGTTTCTTTTTTCCCCGGCCTTCGCGCTGGTGTTGATCGCGCTCGGGGTGGCCGGTTTTCTCTCGGTGGCAAGCGACTGGGCGCGGTTCACGGATCGCGCGCAGTCTGTGCTGGCGGCGGAAAACTGGCTGTGGCTTCTGGTCTCGTTCATTGTCCTCAAGGCCGTTCACGAACTGGGTCACGGGCTGATCTGCAAACATCACGGAGGCCGGGTGCCGGAATTCGGCTTCTATTTCATGTTGTTCACTCCGCTCACGTATGTGGACGCCACATCCTCCTGGGCTTTTCCCTCGAAGTTCACACGCATCCTCGTTTCCTCGGGCGGCATGATCGCCGAGCTCGGTCTCGCCTCCATCGCCGCCATCGTTTGGTCGAACACCGAGACCGGCGTGCTCAACACGCTCGCCTACAACATGGTCGTCTCGGCGACCGTGGTGACCCTGCTTTTCAATCTCAATCCGCTGCTGCGCTACGACGGATACTTTATCCTCAGCGACCTCACCGAGGTGCCGAACCTCTACGCGCACGCGGGAAGTATCGCCGGGGCCTGGCTGCGTTTCCTGTTTTTCGGAACTCCCGTCGAAATCCACGACTCGCCGTGGATCGGAATCTACGGGCTCGCCTGCATGGTTTGGAGGGCTCTGATCATTGTCGCCATCGCCGTGGGGGCCGTCGTGCTGCTCGAAGGTATCGGCATGGTGCTGGTCGCGGTCTATGTTGCCGGTGTCTCCCTGCCGCTCATCAAAACTCTTAAGTCCGTCCCCGCCGGCCGGGAGAGGAAACGCGGCATCCTCTCCGGTGTTGTGATCCTGCTTGTGGCCGCGATTCCGGTCCGCCAGTCGATCATGGTGCCGGGGGTCGTTCAGCCCGAGGGAATGACGCCCGTGCGGGTCGAGTGTCCCGGGTTTTTGAGAGAATTGCTGGTCGCGCCGGGCGATCCGGTCGAAGCCGGCCAACTCCTCGCAAGAATCGAAAATCCCGAGGAACTCTCCCGCCTGCGCGTGCTTCAAACCTCCGCGCTCATCGCCGAAGCCGAGGCCCACGCCCACCGGCTCAAACGCGAGTCCCAGCTCGAGGCGCGCAAAAGCGAGGATGTCCGCTCGTTGAAACTGCGCGCGGACGAGCGTGCCGCCTACTGCGAAACCATGAACATCCGCGCGCCCGTCTCCGGCATCGTCATCGGACGCGACACCAAAAACCTGCCGGGATCATTCTTGGAACCCGGTTTCGAGTTGTTCGGAATCGGCTCCCCCACCGGCCGCGAAGTCCAAATTTTTATCCCGGAGGATTACGGCCGCCACCTCCAGGGCCGGCCGGGCGACAAAGTCACCGTCTTCCTCAAAAATCATTCGCAAACCCGCACCGGCGTCCTCCTGCGCATCGAAGCCAGAGCCGGCCGGGAAATCCGTCATCCCGAAGTAACCGCGCTCGCCGGAGGTCCCCTCGCGGTCCGAAAAAAAGAATCCGACACCCCCGACAAGCCGGACTCATCGGGGATGGAACTCGTCGATCCGCACTTTGTGGCGACCGTCCTGCTCGACCCCTCGCGGTCCGGCCACCTGCGCGGGGGCGAGACCAGCCTCGCCCGCTTGCATTCCTCGAAAACCGAGCCGCTCGCGGTGTTTCTCTGGAATGCCTTCGAACGTTTCCTTCGCGGAAAATTCGACGCGGCCTCCGCGCACGGCTGATTTTTTCGCTACGAAGACGGCAGGCCGGGTTGCGCCAGGAACTCGAATTGATGGCCTTCCCATTCGAAGCTATGAATTCCCCCCAGGCTTTCGATCATCATTTCGTGGCGGCCGCTTGATTCGGAAATCACGCGGTCGATATCGAAGGGTTGTGCGAAGAAGTGGCTGGGATTGAGTGTCGGCGCGAAGAATGTTCGGAAGTTGAAGTCGTCGTGCACCCGGTCGGAATGGGTGGGCCGGGTGACGGTCTGGACCACCGTCGTCGGCACATCATACACGATATTGCTCGGGAACTTGGCGAGCCAGGCTCCGCCGGCGTCGGCGACCACCGTCTCGGTGCCCACAACCGAGCCCTCGATATTGCGAAGCTCGACCGTGACAGTGGAGCCCGGCTCGGCGTGTCCGCTATAAATTGGGGTGATCGGCAGGAGCGGCGCCGGGTCGATCCCGGGCTCGGCAAGGAATGGATTTTCTTCGTCCTCTTCCTCGTTACCGGGCAGGAAGTTTTCGAAGGTATTATAGAAGTAGCCGTCCAGCACGCCCGGCTCGGGAACAACCTCCTCCAGAATCTCCGTCACCTCGGGCGTCGGAGGCACGACCGGAGGAATCGGGATTTCCCCGAAGGTGTAATCCGCGGCATCCACCCCGTAGCCCAGCGGGATGTTCAGAATGAACTCGACATCAACCGCTCCTCCCACACCACCGACCCCGATGCCCTCGAGACCATCGTAGAATCCCGGAGGCTGGGTGGGTTGCTCGAGCGTGTAGCCATTTTTATCGCCCGCGTAGAGACCGGTGAAGGAGAAGTTGCCATCGGAATCCGTGGTCGTGGTGAGGCTGACCGTCCGCCCCCAGGCATCGAGGCCGGTGAGGGTGATTTCGATATCCCGGATTCCCTGCTCCAGAGTGTCCCGGATTCCGTTGTTGTTGTTGTCAACATGCACCGAACCCGAGATGCTCGACGGCGGGATCTCGGCGAAGTTGTAACCGACGGCGTCCTGGGCGTCGGCGATCTGGATTCCGTAAATCTCATCGGCTCCGCGACCGGCGGGCGCGGTCCCATTCTGGATGGTTCCGGCGGCGACCGACGCGTCGCCGACTGTCTCCGCGCCGTCGAGATAAGGCGCGGGCTGGCTTCCGAGGATCCGGTAGGAACCCGTGGACAAAAGCCCGCGTGTGGAATCCCCGTTTGCGACAAAACCGGCGGTGTTGCTGAAATCGAAGAGGTAGTCTCCGTTGGCGTCCGTGAGCACGGTCACAGACCGGTCGTCGGAGGTTCCGAAAACGGAGTCGCCGCCCGACCATTCCAGAGTCACGCTCACATTCTCGATGCCCGATTCTCCGGAATCCTGGAGTCCATTATCATCGGTGTCGAGGAACACCCTGCCGGCGATGGACCCGGTGGTGTTCCCGAAATTATTGCCAGCGGAACCCGAGGCGGTGACTGCGATATCGATGAGGTTTGTGGCATTCTGGGATGATCCGTAGCCCGCCAACTGGGTTTCGCGGATGAGGTAATCGCCCGCGAGCACATCGTTGAACTCATACGTGCCGTCCGCTGCGGTCGTGTCTGTGAAAATCACAAAGTCGCCGCCATCCACCGTCCCGTCGTTGTTGACGTCGAGAATCAGCTCGATGACCACTCCGCCAAGGCCCGTGTCGGCTCCGTCGAAGAGGTTGTTCTTGTCGAGATCGTGATAGCTTCGGCCGCTCACCGTGATCGTGCCCACGTAGCCGAAATCGACATCATCGAGTGCGTCCGTGTCCCCCAGCACGAAGGATGTGAGATGCGCCGATCCGGAACCATCCCGGTCCGCGGTCGGCACATAGCCGGCCGGAAGCGTGGAGGTATCCACCCGGGCGGTGTAGGTTCCCCCGATCAGTCCGGTGATTTGGTAGAAACCGGAAGCATCGGTGATCGCCGAGGGATCGGTGGCGGAATCGAAGTTCCCGTTCCCGTCGATATCGAGGAAAACCCGGATCCCCGGCAGCGGCGGCTCGCCGGTCTGGTTGCCGTCCTGGTTGGCGTCATACCACACGTAGTCGCCGATCGAGGCCTGACCCAGATAGCCGAAGTCCACGGTCAGATCCGACTCCGCGGACGACAGAATCACTTTCGCCGAGCTGTCGAAGGCCGTTGTTCCGAATTCATCCTTGTCGAAGGAATTCGTGGAACTCGCGGGAGGATTCGCAACCTCCACGATGTAGTTTCCACCGATGAGCCCTTCGAAAAGGTAGGTGCCATTGACGCCGGAGGTGGTGGTCGCGATCTGTCCTTCACCGGTGTCCGCATAATCCCCGTCCCCGTTCAAATCGCGGAAGAGGTTGAGCGTGGCACCCGGAATCCCGAACTCGCCGGAATCCTGGACTCCGTCGTTGTTGCGGTCGTTCCAGACCCGGTCGCCCAAAGAGGCCGCGCCGCGATATCCGAAGTCCACTCCCGCATCATCCTCGTCGGGACTGAGATCGACAGTCGCCAGTCCGTTGTCGGCCGCCGTGCCGTAGTCGTCTTTATCGAACGTGCTGGTCGCCGAGGTCAGCACATTGTTCGTGTCGGTGACGCGGACAAGGTAGCGGTCGGGAACCAAGCCGTTGAACTCGTAAAGGCCGTCGGGATCGGAGGAGGTGGTCGCGATCACAACATCCCCGCCGTCGAAGACGCCGTCGTTGTTGACGTCGAAAATCAAATCCAGCGTGACGTTTCCGATTCCCTTTTCCAGGTTGTTGATCGTTCCATCCCCGTCGAGGTCCAGCCACACGGTGTCGGCGATCCGCGCGTTGCCCTTGTAGCCGAAGTCCGCGTCCGTGCGGTTCTGCCCGTTTGTGAGTGTCAGGTCCGCGGTGCTTGCCGTGCCGGTCCCGTCCAAATCGTAGGTCTGATTGGTGTATCCCGCAGGCAGGGTGCCGGTATCGACAGCCGCCCGGTAGTTGCCCGGGGCGAGATTTCCGACAAGGTAGTTGCCGTTGGCGTCGGTGGTCGTGGTGTAAACGACATTGTCGGCCGTGGTGGAAAAGTCTCCGTCCAGACCCGCCCATGTGAGCGTGATTCCAACGCCCGGGAGACCGTAGTCGATCGCGTCTTCCGTGCCGTCCCCGTCGATGTCGGCAAACACCTTGTCGCCGAGGCTCCCCGTCCCGCGATAGCCGAAATCCACCGCCTGATCATCCTCGCCGGAAGACAGGTTGGTTGTGAAAGGATCAACACCAACCGAGAGGTCCGACCCGCTCACGCCCGCAGTGAGCGTGGTGATGCCCGCCGGGAGGTCGGCGTTATCGATATCGACCCGGAAGTCGCCGGCGACCAGATCCGCAAATCCGTAGTTTCCGGAAGTATCGGTGGTGGTTGAATACGTGACGTCATCCGCCGTGTCGAACGTGCCGTCCTGCCCCGCCCAGCGGAGGTTCACATCGATATTGCCAAGCCCGAGGTCACCCGCGTCGAACGCGCCATTCCCATTGGTGTCGTGGTAAACGCGGTTGCCGAGCGCGCCCGTGCCGCGATACCCGAAGTCCACATCCGTCCGGTTCGGAGTTGTGGCCGCGATGGTGAGTGTCGCCATATCGGGGGTTCCCGTGCCGTCGAGGTCGAATGTCGGAGCCGTGAACCCCGCCGGCAGGGTCGATGTGATGACCGCAACCCTGTGGAGTCCCGTGTTGATGCCTCCGGCGATATCCACCGCGAGGTTGGTGAAGCTGTAATTGCCGGCGGCGTCCGTGATGTCGGTGAGAACAAGGTTGTCGGCCGTCGTGGAGAAGTCCCCGTCCAGTCCCGCCCATGTGAGCTCGACTGTGACGCCGGAGATTCCGATCTCGGCGCCGTTCAGGATGCCGTCGGCGTTGACGTCATACCACACGGTGTCGCCCAGCGATCCGGGGCCGCGGTATCCAAAATCAACAGCGAGGTTGTTTTCGGCGGCACCGAGGGCGAGCGCGTAAGGATCGGCCCCGACCGAGCCGGTTCCACTCGTGAGGATGTCGATTCCGCCCGGAAGATCCGCCTGATCCACATCCACCCGGTAGTCTCCCGAGAAGAGATCGTTGAACGAGTAGTTGCCATTCGCATCGGTGGTCGTGGAAAGCACGAGGTCGTCGCTGGTATCGAAGATCCCGTCGTCCCCCGCCCATCGGGCCGTGAGATCAATCCCCGACAGACCAACCTCCCCGGCGTCCTGGTCGCCGTCGTTGTTGGCGTCGAAATAGATTGTGTCGCTGATGCTGGAACTTCCGCGGTAGCCGAAGTCCACGGTCAAGATGCCCGTCCCGGAAAGTGTGGTCTCGGCGACATGCGGAGTGCCGGTCCCGTCGAGGTCGAAGGTCCGGATCGTGGCGGCCCCGTCGGGCAGATCATTCGCATCCACCGTCACCCGATAATTCCCGTCCGCCAGATTGCTGAACAGATAGTTCCCCGTGCCGGCGTCCGTATCGACCGAACCGAGATTCACATCATCCCCGTTGCCGAAGATGCCGTCATTTCCCGCGTAGAGGAGGGTCACGGTCACCCCGCCGATTCCGATCTCGGAACCGTCCTGCACACCGTCACCATTGAGATCGAACCAAACACGGTCGCCGAGCGAGTAATTCCCAACGGTCAACCGATCGGTGTCCTGGTGCGGATCATCGGTCACCGGGGTCGGGGCCTCGTCGGGGCCGGTGGAACCATAATCACGATCGCCGGTCGGGCCGTCGGTTTCTCCGAAGACCGTATTGCCGGTTCCCGGAGCGGTGCCTTCGTCCCCGGCCTGGGTGTCGTAGAAGATCTTGGCGTTGTTGTCGATGTTGGTTCCCCCTGTGGCGCCCGTTCCGACCGTGGCCGTGAAGGACACGGTCGCCGTAGCGTCAAGCGCAAGGCTGCTCAAAGTGAGATCGAGGGTGTTCCCGGCCGAGCTGTTGCTGGCAACCGTGGCTCCCGCCACATTGATCGACCCGATTGTGAGCGTGAGGCTCGGAGGCAGCAAATCCCGCACCCGCACATCGTAGGCAACCGCCGTGGAGCCGTTCGCCGAGAGGTTCTCAAGGGTGAGGGTGTAGGTCACCACCTGGCCCGGCACCACCACGCCGTCGAGGTCGTTGTTGGATTTCGTGATGATCACGCGGGGCTCGATCACCCGGACCGTGGCCTCGTTGTCCTCATCCTTCTCGCCGGTGTCGCCGGTGTCGCCGTCATCATTGAGGTCCGCAGAGGCGTCCACGGAATTCACCAGATCGGTCTGGCCGTCCCCATCGGCGGCGCTCGCGAGCCCGTCATTCGAAGGCACATCCAGCACGACAGCCTGATACGTGACCGTGAAGGTCGAGGTCTCAAGTGTGGCCGCCTCGTCGCCCCGGGTGCCGGTGCTGACCACCGTGATGGTCTGGCCCGTGAGCGCGTTATTGTTGAGGCCTGTGATGGAGAGGCCGTCGGGGTTTGATCCGACCGCCACCGAGTTCGACACCAGCGCCATTCCCGCCGGAAGCGAATCCGCCCAGTTGACCACCGTGCGGCCGGCGGCCACTTCGAACGTGACGGTGTAGGTCACGATGTCCCCGATGGTCGCCTCGGTCACGTCGGCGGCCTTGCTCACATTAAGGACACCCTTGGTGACTGTCTGAACCGAGTCCGAATCGTTGTAGTCGTTCGGCGGATTTCCACCACCGCCGGTGCGTTCGTCGGTGTTGCCGTTGTCGTCGCCATCCAATCCGCCGTCGAGACTGCTCCAGAGGACCGTCGCCGAGTTGGTGATGGTCCGCCCCACATCGGTGGCATTTTTCACAGTGCCGCTGACCGTGATAACCAGTTGCTGGTGAAATCCGGCCCCGCCGGTGTTGCGAAGGAGATCCAGCGAGCCGGTTGAGGTAAGCGTGCCGCCGCCGAGCTGGATTTCGTTGGTCCCCGTCGAAGCCACATCAATATCGGCATTCACTCCGTCTCTCACAACCGCCGAGACCAAGGTGATGTTTTCCAGATCGGAGGGGAACGTGTCGTTAAGAATCAAATCAAACGCGGAGGCTCTCGATGCCCCGGTGTGATTGACCACGATCTGATACGTGACCGTGTCGCCCGCATCCAGGTTGGCGGTCGGCGAGGTGATCGTCTTGGCGATGTTGAGGTCGGGTTCGACGACCTCGACGTCCACCTGGTTGTCTTCATCCGGCGGCACGCCATCGCCGCTGCCGTCGAGGTCGTTGGTGAGGATCGTCCCGCTCTGATTGCCGACCACGTTCTGAACACGGGCCTGATACGTGTAGGTGAAGGTATCGGTGGCCGTTGTCGAATTCGACGATCCCTCGTTGGCTCCGGGGTTGACCACGCTGGTGAGGGTCTGATCCAGCGAGTTCGCGTTGAACCCGGTGATGGTCATCCCGCTGGCATTGGTGAGGGTCGCGCTGTTGGCCACGAACACCATACCGGCGGGCAGCGTGTCGTTGAGGACGATATTCGTCGTCGTGCCTTCGATGACCGTCACCTGCACGGTGTAGGTCACGATTTCGCCGATGGACGCGGTCGTCTTGTCCGCAGCTTTTGTGACGCTGAACGGATTAGGGATCGAGAGTCCCTCGGTGTCGGTGAGCGCGTAGTCGTTGAGCGCCCCGCCGATGCCGTCGGCCCCCGTGCGTTCGCCGGTCGGGGAACCCGCCGCCCCGGGTGTGTCGCTTCCGGTCGCGTTGCCCGTCGTTCCGTTGGATCCGGGCAGCGACGTGAACGTCACACCGGCCGGGTTGGTGTAAACATCCGAGGGATTCACCGAGTCGCGCAGGGTCACCGTCGCGGTGATCGTCCACGTCGAACCAGCGGCCATCTGCGAGATCTCCGCGTCGATGCTGTCGGCCCCGAGGTCGGTGGAGTCCGTAACGGTTCCTCCCGTGCCGGTGGTCACGAAGCTGATGTTGGTGAGATCGAACTCGGCGGGGAGCACGAGGTCGGCCAGGCGCACATTGTAGGCGGGCACCGATCCGCTGTTGGTGATCGTATAGGTGATCGAGAAAGTGTCCCCGGCATCATAGCCCGTGCCTGCGGGGATCGTCTGATTGAACGCCAGCGCGGCTTCGCGCACCGTGACGGTCACCGAGTTGGAGACGTTCTGCCCGGTGGATTCGGGCGTCCCGTCGTCGTTGGCGTCCACGCGGAGTGTGTTGAGCGGGCTGGCATCGACAGCGCCGCTGTTGTCGGCGTCGTAATAGACTCCGAAGTTGTTCGTGCGGGTGACGGCCTCCTGATTGGCCGCCGTGTTGAGCACGATGGCATTGAATTCAATGACCCCGTATTCCACATCGGCGTCGTTGTCGTTGTTCACGACATCGCCGAGTTGGAAGAAAATATCGGTGCCGTTGCCGAAGGTGGTTCCGCTGCCGGTGAGGCTGTCGGCAATCACCAGGCTTGCCCCGGTGACCGTCGTGGCCACGTTGACCGTGGAGAAGGAGGCGGTCCCGTCGTTGAGGAACTGCAACTCGGCGGGCAGGTAATCCTGGATGACCAGGTCGTTGAGCGTGCCTTCGAAAAGCTCGAACTTCAGGCGGAAGCGCACAATCTCGCCCACAAGCACGTCGGTGCCCGTCGAACCGGCCTCACTGGTGGAGACGATGGATTTGTTGACCAGCGGCTCGTAGGAAATTGCCGTGACGGTGATCTCATCGCCGACCCCGTAGTTGTTAAGGGTGGTGCCCTCGTCGGGGTGGGTGTTGTCGGTCGGTTCCGTGATGTCCCCGCCGGTGCGTTCGCCTGTGACCGTGCCATCGAGCGAGGTGAAGCTCGCGTCCGCATCATTGACGAGGCTCTGGCCGGGAACGAGTGAGGTTTGCAGAACAGCCGTGTAAACCACCGTCACACTGCCATCGACGGGAATATCAAACTGACCGGTCAGCCCCGTGCCGCCGCCGGTGATCGAAACGGCCGAGTCGGTCGTCGCACCGCCCGCGAGGGTCGTGGAGGTGATGCTGGTGATCAGCAACCCGGCGGGAACCGTGTCTGTGAGCACGACATCGAAGGCCGTGCTGGTGGCCGCCGAATTCGGGTTTGTGAGAACCACCGTGTAGGTGATGGTGTCCCCGGCATTGAGGCCGCTGACGGGGGTGGCGGTCTTGTCGATGAAGACCCGCGGTTCGACGACCGTCGTGGTGGCGGTGTTGTTGTTGTCGGTTTCGCCGGGGTCCGTGGTGTCGCCGTCGTTGTTGAGGTCGGCCGAGGCGTCGAGGTCGTTGACCAGCGTCGTTCCCGCCTGATTGGGCAGGGTATTGGTGACGACGGCTTTGTAGGTGTAGGTGAAGCTGGCCGAATCGAGGGTCGCGCCGTTGTCAACCGTGCCGGGGTTGGTGACCGTGAGGGTTTGCGAGGCGGTTCCGGTATTGAAGCCGGTGATCGTCCAGCCGGAGGGTGTATTCAACACGGCCGAGCCCGCCACCAGCGCGACGCCGGAAGGCAGGGTGTCGGAGAGGTTGATCGTTGTGGTGCCCTCGGCAACCGTGACCGTGACCGTATAGGTGACTTCCTCGCCGATGGTGGCGGTGGCTTTGTCCACCGCCTTGGCAACTCCGAGAGTCCCCACAGTGACCGCCGACACATTGTCGCTGTCGGTGTAGTCATTCGGCGGATTCGAGCCTCCGCCGGTGCGCTCATCGATGGTCCCGGCGTCGTCGCCGTCCAATCCCCCATCCAGGCTCGACCAGGCAAGGTCCACGGTATTTGTGAAGCTTGTGCCCGGGACATTCGAATCCTTCAGGGTGCCGCTCACGGTGAGAACGAGCGTCTGACCCAAGGCGAGGTCCACATCGCCGACAGTGGAGAGCACGCCACCAACCGTCAGATTGAACGCGGGCGAGACATCGGCAACCCCGATCACCGCCGAGATGAGCGTGTAGTTGCCAAGGACACCGGGCAGGGTGTCCGAGAGGATCAACTCGTAGGCGTCGGCCGCGGAGGTGCCCGTGTGCGAGACCGTGATCTGGTAGGTGACGACGTCGCCCGCGTCGAGATTGGCGGTCGGGCTCACGATGGTCTTGTCCACCGCGAGGTCCGGTTCGATGACCGTGACGGTCACCTCGTTAATCAGATCCGGGGGAACGCCCGTGCCGGTGCCGTCCACCGAGTTTGTGAGCGTCGTTCCGTTTTGGTTGTCCGCGACGTTGTCAACGCGGGCCAGGTAGGTGAGGAAGAACGAATCGGTCTCGGAGGTCGCGGGGTCGTTGGTGGTGGCATTACTGCCGCCGGGATTCTCCACGCTCGTGGCCGTAATGGTGAGGGTCTGTCCAACAATCGAGACCGAGAGCCCGTTGATCGTGATTCCGTTCGCGTTGGTGATCAGGACGCTGCTGGGGACGTAGGAGACACCGGCCGGGAGGGTGTCCACAAGGGAAAGGCTGCTGGTGATGCCTTCCATGACGGCCACCTCGAGCTGGTAGGTAAGGATCTCGCCGACGAGCACATCCGCCGCGGTATCATTACCGGCGCTGGTATTCGAGAGGGTCTTCGTGACAGTAAACGGATTGACCGTTGTGATGCTCACGTCCGCGCCGACCGCGTAGTTGTTAAGAATCGAGTTGTTGGTCGGCGGGGTATTGTCCTCGGGATCGGTGACGCCGGCTCCGGTGCGTTCGCCGGAGACAACCCCGTCCTGTGACGAAAAGGTCACATTGAGGTCGCTCGTGAGGACCTGACCCGGCGTGACGGAATCCGGCAGGGTGGCCGTGAACGTGAAGGTCACCGAACCGCCGAGCGGAATGTCAAAAATACCGGTGAGGTTGTTTCCCCCCGTTCCCGCGAGCGCGGTTTCCACTGTCGCACCGCCGGAGAGGGTCGGGGCTGAGATCGAGGAGATCAACATTCCGGCGGGCAGAACGTCCGCGAGCGTCACATCGTAGGCCGGGCCGGTCGCGCCGTTTGCGGCGAGGTTGTCGATGGTCACCGAGTAGGTGACCGAGTCGCCGGCGTCGAGGCCGGTTGTCGCACTGGTGACCGACTTGGCAACCGTCACACGCGGTTCGACGACATCGACCGAAACATTCGAATTGAGGGTCTGCGCGGAGCCCTGGCCGTCGGTGTATTCCAGGCGTCCGGTATTCTGGACGGCGTCCGCGCTCTGGTTGTTGAGGTGGTTGGCGACGCGGGCCGTGACAGTGATCACCGCCTGGTCGGCTCCCGACGAGGCATTGTCGAAAGAATTGGTGACGGTGCCGAAATTGAAGGCCGCCGTGTCGGCAAAAGACGAGCCACCGGCGTTGCCGGGCGTCAAAGAAGTGCCGACGGAAAGCGCGTGCGTGCCGCCTGTGGCCGAGAGGTTGGCACCCACGGCACTGACTTGTGCCGTGAGAATCTCGAGTACCGCCGTGCCGTTGTCCTGACCGATGTCGCTGATTGTGACGGCGCTGGTGACCCCCTCGGTGAAGGTGACCGTGACAGTATAAGTGACGATCTCGCCGATCGCGAGGTCGGTGCGCGAGCCATTGTGCTGCGAGGTCCCCGTATTGGCGTCCGAAGTCGAAACGAGCGACTTGGTGATGGTGGGGGCCGCGAGCTGGAACTGCGTGGAAGACGCGCTGTCGGTATAATCGTTGACGCCGCCCGATCCGTCGCGCTCGGCGGCATCGGTTCCCGGGAGCGACGAGTAGGTGAGCGAGGCCGAGTTGGTGATGATGTCCAGCGGGTTGGCATCGGCCGTGATGCGGGCGGTGATGGTGATGGTGACCGAATCGCCGGGCCGGAGTTCGTTGAGCACCGAGGCAACCGCCGAGGCGGTGTTTCCGGTCTGATCGAGAGTGACATAAGCGGGCGGGGTGCCCGAGAAGGCGAGCGCCGAGCCGGGAGTCACCAACTCGAGCTCGGTGTCGAGTGTGTCGAGGATATTGACCTCGTAGGCGGTGGAATTGCCGTTGTTGGTGATGGTGAGAGTGTAAACCACCGTGTCGCCGGAATCCGAACCGGTGGTGGTTGTGGTTTTGGCCAACTCGAGGACGGGCTCCTTGATGACGACCGTGGCGGTGTCGGTCGCGGTTTCACCGGGGTCCGTGGTATCGCCGTCGCCATTGCGGTCGGCGGCGATCTGTGCGGAATTGATCTTGTTCGGGGAAGTTTCCGCCTGATTGGCCGCGGCGTTCGACGCACGGAGGGTGTATTCGATTTGGAAGGAGTCCGTGTCGATCCCGCTGGTTCCCGGGGCCACGAGATCTTTGAAACGGAATTCCAAGGTCCCCGGGGCCGTGGTGCTGGTGGCGTCGGTGAGGTCGGCGGCAAGAATTTCCATGCCGTCCGTGTAAACCGTGTTGGTGTTGAATCCGGTGACGGTGACGCCGTCCGCGCTGCGGAAGAACACGCCGGACCCGCTTCCGCCGGCCACATAGGCCAGTCCGGCGGGGGTGGTGTCGGTGATGGTGGCACGCGCGGTGGTTCCGTCTTCGAGCGTCACGTTGAGCCGGAATGTCGCCGTTTCGCCGATGGCGAGATCATTGCCGGTCGTGCCGCCGGTTGCCGTGTGGCTTGTCGCGATCACCGATTTGGCGATGGCGAGCGCCGAGGGTACCGTGACGGTGACGATGTTCGAGGTCTCCGAAGAGATGCGCTCGCGGTCGGTTGTGAGGTCGGAATTCGGGTTGAAGCCCGGCGCGGAGAAATCCCCGTCGAGCGTCGAATATGTGAAAGAAGCCTGGTTGTCGAAGGAAGTTCCGGGCGGAACAGATTGGACCAGCACGCCGGTCACTGTAACGGTGAGCGTTTCCCCGGGAAGCAGGTCGAGATTCGCCGAGGGCTTCGTCTGTAGCACGCCACCCACAATCTCAAACGACGCGGTCACATCGCCGGCCGAGGAGTGCGTGACCACCACGCCGGTCATGTCGAGGGCCGAGGTGAGCGTGTTGCCGATCTGCGCGGGCAGAGTGTCCGCAAATGTGAGGTCGTAGGCGGCCTGATTGCTGCCGGTCTGGTGCGAGACAATAATCGTGTAAACAACCGGGTCTCCCGCATCGCCGGAGGCACCGCTGCCGTTGACAACCACCGATTTGACCGCCTGGAGGTCGGGCTCGACCACATTCACACTGGCCGACCCGGCGCCAAGTGTAAACGAGGTGCCGTCGCCGTTGTTGTGGGTGGCGGTATTCACCAGGGTGGTGGTGGTGGCCCCGCGCCCGTCGTTGGCCTCCCCATCCGGCGAGCGGTCGCCGACATCCAGCACAACCGCCTGATATGTGATGGTAAAGGTATTGTTGGTGGTGATGTTGTCGTTTGTGGTGGCAATCGACGCGAAGTCGAACTCGATATCCTGGCCGTCGCCGAAGGCCACACCCGAGGTCGGAGAAACCGCCGGCAGAGAGACCGAGCCGACATATCCGGACGTGTTGATCGAAACGGATCCCGGCACGTAGGCCATGCCTGCCGGAATGTTGTCGCGGATCCGGAAGTCGGGCGAGGTGCCCTCGGGCAGGGTGATCGTGAGGGTGTAGGTCACGATTTCGCCAATGGTCGCCGTGCCGTCGTTGGTTCCGCCGGCGCCGTCGTTGTCCACCGAGGTATCGGTCACGGCTTTGGTGACGGAAATGTTGTTGACCGTGGTGACGACGGCCGTGTGCGAGAGGGCGTAGTTGTTGAGCGGGCCGGAGGTGGAGGTCTGGTCGATCGAGGTCGGCGCATTGTCGGCAACGTCCCCGCCGCCGCGCTCGTCGGGATTTGCTCCGTCGGTCGAAGTCCAGCGGGCATTGGCGACATTCTCAATGGCGAACGATGGCGGCACCGAAGCGGAGACCGTGGCGCGGAAGGTGAGGGTAACACTCTCGCCCGGCGGGATGTCCACATTCGCGCCCGCCGCCGTGCGCACAACGAAATTCCCGCCGCCAAGGTCGGCGATTTCAAAGGCGTTCGCCGAAACCGTGGCGCCGCCGGAGGGTGTGACCGAGGAGTCGGGGAGTGTGCCGAGAAAGCCCGCGGAGACAACCAACTGGGCCGCGATCGGGTCGCTGAGGGTGACGTCGTAGGCGGTCTGACCGCTCGAATTGGTGATTGTGATCGTGTATTCCACCGGATCGCCCGCGTCCACGGGAGGCGCGGCCGAGGCGGATTTGTTCACATCCAGAGTGGGTTCGACGATGGTGACGACCGGGTCGTTAGAGGTATTGGAATCTGTGACCGTGCGGTCGGCGTCGGGACCCGCGTTGCCCGAACCGTCGGGGTCGTTGAAAACCAGCCGTGCGGTATTGGCGAGCGTGACACCGGTTTGGTTGGCGAGGAGGTTCTCGACCGTGGCGACCAGGCGGATGACGAAGCTGTTGTTTGTGGCGACGTTGTCATCGACAACCGTGATGTTGTCGAAGTCGAAGGTGAGGGTGGAGGAACCCGAAACCGGAGCCGCGAGGGTGGGGGTCGTGGCGAAGGATCCATTGAAGTCCGCCGACAGCAGGGTCGTGGAAACGGCGGTCGTGAGGATCTGGAGCGAGTCGATGCGAAGCCCGGCGGGCACAAGATCCTGCACCCGCACATCCCCGGTCACGCCCTCGGGAAGGGTGATCAGCAAGTCATAAGCAACCGTCTCGCCGATCACAACCTGGGCCCCGGTGGTGGACAACACACTGGTGTCGTCCGCGCTGATGCTTCCGTTTTGGAAGGACTTGTCGATCGTCGGGGAGGCGACAAGCAAACCGGCGGGCGCATTGGCGGCCACCGCGTAGTTGTTGCGGACGCTGCTGTTGGTGGGCGGGGTGTTGTCGTTGGCAGTGGCCGTGCTGTCCGCTCCGGTTCGCTCGGAGGCGCTGGCTCCCAGATTAACGGTCCCGTTGTTGGCATCCGCGTTGGCCAGGACCGAATCAGTCCCCGGGTTGAGGTCCACGTTGGTCGTTGCGTAGTCGGTCGCGATGGTTCCGGTCTCAGTGCCGGAGATCCCCGGCAGGCTGGTGTAGCTGACGAGCGCCTTGTTCTCAATCTCCGCGGCGGCGAGGGCCCCGGTCTTGACCTGCGCATTGACGGTGACGGTGATCACGTCGCCGGGATTGAGCCGGTTAAAGGTCAGGTCGAGGGTATCGGTCGCCGTGGAAGACGCGTCGGTGAGGACCGACGTGTAGGCCGGTTTCGAGACGCTGTAACTGAGAAATTCCAATTCGGCGGTCGGGTTGCCGGCGACAACCGCATCGAGGGCGTCGAGGAGACGCACGTCGAAGGCCGGTGCCGCGTTCTGCCCGAACAAGGTATTGGCGTTGTTCGTGATAGTGATCGTGTAGGAGAACGTGTCCCCCGCGTCCACCAGGGTTGCCGAAGTCGTTTTTCCAACCGTGAGGTTGGCTTCCGCCACGCGGGCATTCACGGTGTTTGAAACGGCTCCGACTTGTGTCGAGCCATTGATGGCGGACGTGAAGTTGTTGGCGAGGAGGGTGTTGTTCTGGTTGCCGGTGCCGGCGGTATTGAGAACGAGGGCGTTGAATTCGATGACGACGTATTCCGCGGTTCCATTGGAATTGGCGCTGTTGGTGACCGTCCCCAGCTTGAAGCGGACGTCCGTTCCGGAATTGTAGTTGTCGCCATTGCTTGCCGCGTTGGTGGAAACGGCCGTGTCGGACAACGCCAGCGTGGGCTGGCCGATCGATCCTCCGAGGTCGAGACCGGCGCCCGAGATCGTGGTCGAGGAGATGTTGTTCGCGGCGGAGACGAATCCCACCATCGCGGTTCCGTCGTTGATGAAAACCATGCCCGTCGGAAGGTTGTCCACGATCTGCAGGTCGGGCGAGGTTCCCTCGGGAAGGGTTACAACGAGCCGGTAGCGCACGATTTCCCCGACCGCCACACGCTCGGTCCCGGAGACCACCGTGGTGAAATCTTCCGAGGTCGCGACGATGCTCTTGGCATTGGCGGGGACGGTGATCGTGACGGTGGTGGGATCCGAGACGCTGTAGTTGTCGAGGACGGCGGCATCCGTGCCGGGGCCGCCGGCCCCCGTGCGTTCGACCCCCGCCGGGTTGTGCGTCGAGACGGATCCCGACGAACCGTCCAGGCTCGTCCATGTAACGCTGGCCGAGTTTGTGAGTTGCTGGTTCGGATTGACCGTGTAGTCCAGGGTGCCCTGAACGATGATTTCCAAGCGCGAATTGGCTCCGAGGTCGATATTTCTGGAGAGCGCCAGACCGAGCGTGCTGCCTGTGAAAACAAAATCCGAAACGTCCAGCGTGTTGGGTCCGCCGTCGGTGACGACGATCGTTCCACCGGCTCCGCCGGACGCATTGGAAAGGGTGGTGGAGACGACCGCGAGGCTGCCGAGTTGGGAGGGCAGAACGCTGGCGAGATCGATATCGAACGCCGAGGGGCCGCCGACGGCGTTTGTGATGCGGATCCGGTAAAAGACATTGTCCCCGGCATCCACGGTGTTCAGCGAATCGCTGTAGGTTCCTCCCACAGTGGCGGAAGCCGCCAGATCCAGGGTCAGTACGGGCTCGATGACCGTGACGACCGCGGTGGATGCGAGGAGGGTCCCGGTGCCTTCGGGGTTGGAGACAAGCGGATCATCGGGGTCGTTGTTCCATTCCCACTCGAAGCTGGCGGAATTGTTGAGCTGGGTTCCGGCCTGGTTGCCGGGGGACGAGGGAACCGTGTTGGTATCGACGACGACGGTCCGGTAAACGATCGTGATGGTTTCGGCGGTCGCGTTGTCGATGTTGGTATTGGTGATGTCGCCGAAATCGAAAACGAGAGAGTTGGCCGTTCCGCCGCCCGAGTTTCCGATGGTCACGTTCGAGGGATTTGCTCCGGACCCGACGGTGTTCGCGGAGGACACGCCCGACGAATAGGTCGTGCTGACGACATCGACGAACGACAGGCCGGCGTCCATCGTGTCGGTGATCACGGCTCCCGCTGTGGTGCCCTCGCCGACAGTGACCGTGAGGGTGTAGGTGACGATTTCCCCGATGACCGCCTGATTCAGCGCGTTGTTGGGATCCTGGGCGGTGGTGACCGAGGTGGAAGTGAAGACCTTTGTGAATCCCGGCGAGGCAATCACCACGGACGCATCGTCGGTCTTATCCTCGGCGGTGTGGTCGGTCGCTCCCTCGTCGCCCGCGTAGTTGGTGAGGGTGACCGTGTTGGTGACGGTCGAGGAAGCCTGCGCGTCGGTGTCCACCGTGAGGTCATAAAGCACAACAACCGCATTCGAGCCGTTCGTGATTTCGGCATCGATCGACGGGTCGTAGCCGCGGCTCAGCCCGCCCGGACGGGTTTCCCCGCCGACATTCCCGGCGGTGTAATTATCGGCAAGCTCAACCTCGAACGTCTTGGTGACGTTGTTCCAGACAAGCGTGTAGTCCGTGCCCTCGGTGAGCAGTGTGCCGTCGCCGCGGAGCACCTTGAAATTGGTCGCCGACATGAAGGCCGTCTTGTCGGCGTAGTTGTTCACGTAGGAACCGACGATGGTGTCTTGGAATTTGACATCGTAGGCGTCCGAGCGTCCGCTGTTGACCGCAGCCAGGGCGAAGCGCACGAGATCACCGGCGTCCACATCCGTTGCGGCATCGAGATTGAGGGCTCCGATGAGGGCGGCGTTGCTCTCTCCGACCAGCGTTCCGGTGAACCCGGCTCCGCCGACCGTGTCGAATGTGAGGCCGCCGACCGTGCCGATGGATCCCCCCTGCGTGGAGGCGACGACTCCCTTGTGGATGCCGAGGATGAGGGGTTGGTTGAGGACAACCTGGATGATCGCGTTGGCAAGGCTCTCGGTGCCGGGCGACTGGGTATTGCCCTCACCCGACTGGACTTGGTTCGTGAGGAAGAGCGCGTCGGCGAAGGGGTCGCTGCTAACCGTGGCGGAAATGAGGATATCGACCTGCTTGGATCCGTTGGTGGTGTTGATGAAATCCCCCCACACCATGCTGACCGAATTTGTGATCGAGTCGATCGAGAGGGACGGAGTGGCCGGCGCGGGCTCGGTGACCGTATGCAGCGAGTGGGTCGGTCCGTAGGTGATGACGCCGGGTGTGAAGTTGGAGACCGCGACGTTGGCCGTGTTGTCATCGAAGCTCCACTCGCCGATGCCGCCGGCGGTGTTGTCGGCGTTGATGTCATCGACATCAAAAATGGGCAACGGCAGGAAGTCGGTGAAACGCAGGTTCTCCACATCCCCGCTGGGAATCGAATAGGTGAAACGGTAGGTCACCACGTCCCCGGGCTTGATATTGATGCGGCCCTCGGTGTCTTGGAAAAGCGACAGGTTGGTGTTGCCGTTGATCGCGTAGATCGTCTTCTCGACCACATCATTGCGGATCGTGAGACCCTCGGCCGAGTCATCGGTCGAGATCACCGGACCCGCATACGGGTCGAGAGGCGCCCCGGTATTTAGGTCGAGCACCTCGCCGGTGATCGTCACCGTGTTGTTGAGCTCGTCTCTGGGGTTCAGCGCGTCTTCACCGGACGGATAAGCGTCGGCGAATTTGTCGAGAATGACCGCGCGGTAGGTGATCCGGCCGGTTGTGGCTCCGTCGTTGTAGCCGGAGAGGTTGTTGGCGATATTCCCTGTCGGCGCGAGGGGGTTGATGCCGCCGCCGATGAGGTTTCCATCACCTCCTCGGGTGACCATTTCGTCCGAGATGCGGAACTCCAGGAAGGTGCTGCCGGAGTTGGCCCCGCCCGAGGCATCCACAAATTGCGGGCCCACCGCGAGCGGATCCGAGACCTTGGGTGTGAAGTCCTGCGTGACCGTGTAATTGGCGGACGCCCAGCCGGCCGCCGTGAGCACGAAGGTATTCCCGTTGATCTGGAGGGTGGGAACAAACGTGGAATCGAAACGCAGACCGTCGAAGAGCGTGTCGGCCACAACCAGATTCTGGAATGCGTAGTAATCGGAGACCTGGAAATCGAGCGTGAATTGGAGCACGTCGCCAGCCGTGTGGCCGGATGCGCCCGCATCGGTCGTGGTCGTGAAATTTTTCTGGATGACCAGCGGAGAAACCTCGAGGTCCTCGTGCTCGAAGTCGGCGTCCGGCGCGGCGGTGGCGAGCGCGGTCGTGAGGTCGGTCGGGTCAAAGGTGGCGGTATCCACCTGGAGGCCCACGATGACCGCGCTGTCGCGGGGATCGATGGGCGTCCACTGCCCGAACCCGTAGGCCTGATTGTCCACCAGTCGGTCGGCGCCGCTGTTGGGCTGGAGCACCGGCGCGTCGCCGGCACCGATCGATCCGTTTCCATTCGAATCGTAAACCCGGGGCACGTAAAACTGAACCTCGACCCAGGCATCCGAGGAACCGCTCCCGCCCACGATCGGCGAGTTGAAGCGAAGTCCCAGATCGCCGCCCGTCGATGTGGTCGAGGGGGTGGAGAGCGCCGTGTAGGCATGACTGGCGGCCGAGATCTGCACAAATTGCAGGTAGTCGGGCAGTTGGTCGAAAATGTGCAGGTCGCTGAAGGTCTGCCCTTCGGCGATATCGACGTTGATCCGGTAGGTCCGTAGGTAGTTGGGGCCCGTGGCGGTCTCGTTTTCGGGTCCGCTGTAGGTTTTTGTGAGCGTGGCCAGGCTGACGGCCACATTTACCGAATCGCTGGCAGAGACGCCGATGATGCTTGGGTCCGTGGCCGGGTTGGCAAGCGGATCGTTGCCGAACCGGAAGCCTCCCACCGCGTCCAACCGCAGTGGCTGGTTGACATCCGCGTGGTCGCTCAGGCTGAGGCGGAAATTGATTTCGGCAACAGGCTGGTCGGGCGTGAAGCTTCCAAACGGCAGCTCCATGACAAGGAGCCGGTCGCCGGTTGTGTATTTCCCGTTGAGAATCGCGAAATACGGACTCAAGGGATTGGATGTGCTCACATAGACCGGACTGCCCGAGGTATCGACAGCGTAGGGGTGCGCGACCCCCAGGCCGCCGTTCGCCGTGTCGTCCAGAACAAGCAGGGTGTATTTGACATTGGCACCCAGATAAGTGGGCGTTCCGGTCAGCGTGAAGCCGTCATAAAAATCACCGGGGTCGGCGATGCCGTCGGTGTCACCGGTGTGGATATTGCCCGGGTTTGCGGGATCCACGATCCCGTCCCGTCCCGTGGCGTCGATAAAGACATCCACCCATGGTCCAAAACGCGCGTCCGTCGTATCGGAATTGTCGAAGGTGACCGTGACATCGATCGTCTCGCCAACCTGGGCGTCGGGGGCGCTGATCGAAACAGTGGGCTTCGCGCCTCCCGGCAGCAACACATTCAACGGAGAGGCGAGGGTCGTGGTTTCGATCACTCCCACCCGGGACTCCAACACCCAGTCGCCCCCGAGGTGCTCCGACCCGGTTTTGTCGGTCGAAGCCGCCACGTCCGCCCCGGTGGCCCGGGACAGATTCTCCAAAAGTCGCAGGCCGCCGTCCCCTGCCCCGACTTCACATCCATACAGCAAAATATCCGCGTTCTCAGTCAGCGAGGCCGCCCATCCGGCCAGTTGGTCGGCCTGTGCGGATCCTGCGGCAAAATCCTGCGCCCGCAGGCTCGTCGCGCCGAATTGCAGGACACCTTGCTGGCCGTGGGTGACCAAATGGACCGCGTCGAAGCGCTGGCCCAGTCCGGCCTGCCCGTCCAGATACGCGCTGATTTGGGTGAGGGCGTCCGATGTCGAATCCAGAACAAGAATTTCGAACTCCACCCCCTGTCCCTTGCTCGAGACCATCTGGTCGGCGAGCCCCTGCGGGTCGGGGAGTTTTCCGTCCACCACAAGAAGTTCGTGGCGAATCGAGTCTTGCGCCGTCGTCGGCAGAAGAGGCCCCCCTTCATCGAGACCCTCCAGGTGCATGTCAAGCGTGGAGATCCGGGCCACCGGGTCGTCCAACCGGGTCGGATCGACCGTGTGGCCTATGTCGGCCACAGTAGGGGAGCCCCCGGAGGGCCCTTCCGGTAGCCGTTCCTCCGCAGCTTCCCCGTCGGGCCCCTCGATCATCATCTCAAAAGTCGCCGCATCGGCATCGCTCAACTCGATGGGGGCATCCGCTTGGTCGATCGGCGTATCCTGCGCATCCGGTTGGGCGTCTGCGGGCAGCTCGGCCGGGGCGGGAGATCCCGAAAACAACAACCGGTCTTCCAGTTTGAACATCCCAGGACGGTTGCGGTGCCCCTTCCGTTTCTTTTTGCAGTTCGTGGGGGAACTCGCGCTGCAATAGGTTGTCTGAATCCACCTATTTGCAAAGTTTTTTTACAAAAAAATCCGTGGAAATCCGGGTTTTTGATGGGTCAATCTGGTGCGCCGAATCGTCGTTGCAATCACCCGCATGGGCGAGAAGCGGCCCGCTTCAGATCGTCACGCTCAGCCCGTCGTGCGCGAGGTGGATGTCTCCGGGGAGCGCCGCCCCGGTTTCGCGGTGGGGAAGTTCGTGGCAGATATGGGTGAGATACGTCCGTCGGGCCCCGATTTTCCGCGCCGCCTCGACGGCCTGTTGCACGGTCATGTGAGTGGGATGGGGGGTGTGGCGGAGGGCGTCGATGACGAGCACGTCGCAATCGCGCGCGGCCTCGGCGGCGGACTCCGGCACTTCCTGGCAATCCGTGAAATAGGCGAGTTTCGTCCGCCCCCCGGCGCGGAAGACCAGCCCGGTGGTGGTCACGCGTCCATGCGGGAGCGGGGTCGGAATCACCTCGACGCCGCAAATTTCAAACGGGCCTGTGATCTCGACAGGGCGCGGCCGCACGTAGGTGCGGAACTGCCGTTCGCCATCGAAGGCATACGGGAAAATGCGGCGCAGGTCGGCGAGGGTCTGTGGTGCCCCATAGACCGGCATCTCGCGGTCCGAGAGTTCGCAGAACCTGCGGAGGTCGTCGAACCCGATCATGTGGTCCATGTGCGAGTGGGTGTAGAGGACGGCGTCGGCATGGAAATACCCGCCGCGCAGGCATTGTTCGCGGAAGTCGGGCGGCGTGTCGATCTGGATGACCCCCGTCCCCGTTTCGAGTCGGGCGGCCGACCGCGTGCGGCGGTCGCGCGGGTCGTCCGAGTGGCAAACCCGGCACCCGCATCCGATGACGGGGATCCCGTGGGATGTGCCGGTGCCGAGAAATGTGAGATGAAAATCCGGCATGTCGCTTTCTTTCGCGGGGCGAGACTGGCATAGTGGGCGCATGTCGGCAACGCTCGCCTCATTGCGGATTCGGAATCTGGCCCTGGTCGAGGAACTTTTGTGGGAACCGGGACCCGGTTTTACCGCTCTCACCGGCGAGACAGGCGCGGGGAAGAGCGTGATCATCGGCGCGCTCAATCTCCTCCTCGGCGAGCGCGCCGACAAGTCGGTGATCCGCACCGGCGAGGCCGCATGTTCGGTCGAAGCCGAATTCGCCGGCGCGGAGGGCGTCCACCACATCCTCGACGCCGCCGGAGCCGAACCCTGCGAGGACGGACGCCTGATCGTGAAACGCGTGATCCAGTCCGGGGGGACCGGGCGGCAGTTTGTGAACGGGTCCCCCTGCACGCTTGCGCTCTTGCGCTCTCTGGGCGGAGCCTTGGTGGACCTCCACGGCCCGCACGATCATCAGAGCCTTTTCTCGCGCGACCAACAGACCCTCCTCCTCGACGCCTACGCGGGAGCCGGGTCCGAGCGGACCGCCTTTGAAAGCGCCCGCTCGGCCCATGCGGCCCTCGTGCGCGAAAGGGACGAATGCGCGCGGGGCGAGAGCGAGGCTCTCCGCGAAATCGACCTGCTCACCCACCAGACCGCCGAAATCGAGGCCGCCAGGCTGGTCCCCGGCGAGGAGGCCGACCTGCTCGCCCGGCACCGCGCGGCCGCGAATGCCGCCCGCATCGGCGAACTCTGCGCGGGCCTTGGCGAAAGGCTCTCGGGCGACGGACCGGCCCTCGCCGGTTCGGTCGCCGAAGTCGTGCGGGCCTGCCGCGAACTCGCCCGCCTCGACCCGCGCGCCTCGGCCGTCGAGGCCGCCGCAGAGGCCCTCGGAAATCTCATCGGCGAATTGGAAAACGAGATCTCGCGGTTCGCCGATCTGGCCGAGACCGACCCTGCGGCGCTCGCCGCCCTCGAGGAACGCATCGACACTATCATGACCCTCAAGCGCAAATACGGGCCGTCGTTCGAGGACGTCATCGCATACGGAAAATCCGCCGCAGCCCGCCTCGAAGCCCTCCGCGCGAGGGCCGGACGCGCCGGGTCGCTCGAGACCGAAGTCGCGGCCGCCGCCGCGCGCTGCGAGGAAGCCGCCCGGGCGTTGTCGGCCCGCAGGCGCAAAGCCGCGCGGGCGCTGGAATCCGCCGTCGTCGCCAACCTGCGCGATCTCGGGTTTTTGCAGGCCGCTTTTGCGATCACCCTCGAGCGCCTCGACCCGCCCGGCCCGCTGGGAGCCGAGTTGGCCGAGTTTGTCTTCGCGCCCAACCCCGGCGAGGAATCCCGCCCGCTCCGCTCGGTGGCCTCGAGCGGCGAGATCTCGCGGGTCATGCTCGCGCTCAAGGGCGCCCTCGCCGCGCAGGACGAAGTCCCCCTTCTCGTCTTCGATGAAATTGACGCCAATGTCGGCGGCGAGGTGGCCGTGCGGGTCGCCGGCCGCATGCGCGAGCTGGCCAGGGGGCGTCAGGTGCTCTGCATCACCCACCTTCCCCAGGTGGCCGCCGCCGCCGACCACCACTTCGTCGTCGCCAAGGATGTCTCCGGCGGACGCACCCGCACCCGACTGACCCCATGCGCAGGCGACGACCGTGTCGCCGAACTCGCGCGCATGCTTGGCGGCAAATCCCAAAGCGCCATCGCCCACGCGAAGGCCCTGCTCAAAAGAGACGGTTGACCTTTTCTAGTCCTTGGGAACGATCACAAGGAAGTTCCTCACGTGGCCGAGTTCCGGGATGGTGAGCGGATCGGGCTGGTTGGCGGCCCATAGGGCGGTCGAGCTTCCCCCGTCGAGGTTAAGCGCAGAAGCGGGTTTCCAATCCGGGATCGCCTGGCCGGAAGCCAGCGCGGCGGCGGCGGCGGACAGGCTGGCGGGCGAGGTGGCGATGAGCGCCCAGCGCCCGCGTCCGTCTGTGGCAACGACTGTCCGCCTCGCACGTTTGGTCTCGTCCAATCCGCCGACCGGCCCCGCCGCTTCCACAAGCCACGGGCCGGCTTGGACAGCCTCGGTGACGCTCCCGCCGGGTTTGAAGGCCGCCGGGCGGACGAGTTCGGGCTTTTCATCCCGCACCGCAAGGATGCCGCTGAGCAACTTCGCGCGCTCGAGGGCGTGGATTTGCTCGCCGCCGGAAATCACAAGCCCGAGGGGCCGGTAGTCCTCGTGGAAATAACTCGCATTGCACCCCGCCACGCCGCCGGCAGCGGCCGCCGCGGCCGGGAGTTTCGCCTGGGCGGGCGGCGCGACATCGACCACCCGCAAATGGTAGTCGGCCTGACGGAACGAGACCCCGTGAAGCATCAAGGACTGCCCGTTTTGCACAAGCTCGCGCTGCCAGACCGTGGCGCCCCCGGGCAGGGTGCCGAGCGATTTTTCGGATTTGAGTTCCCACGCCCCCGCCGTGCACGCGAGAACCATGAGCAGGCCCGGCCACAGGCACGGGCACGAGGCGGTCTTCCTCATCGGGACGGGAGGTTTCTAAATCCCGAGTGCGAGAGAACTTCGCCCGTCGTCGCCAAGAGCACAACCTGCCCGCAGTATCCGCCCCGGATGTCGAAGCAATTGACCGTCCAGATGGGGGCCGCGTCGGTTCCCCGCACGGTGAGGGCGTAATCGGCCCGGCCGATGATTTTCTGGTTCGCCGCCGCGATCGGCTGTGCGATCGCAAACGCATCGCCCGAGTCGATTGGGACTTGTTGCGGGTTGATGGCCACGTCCTGACGGAAGGCCTCGTAGGCGTTCATCGATTGCACGTCGGCGATGACCTGACCGTCGGCGACGGTCAATTTGTGCAGCGTTCCCAGATCCTGGTCATCCCTCGCGACAACCGTCCATTTGCCGGGCACCGGGGTCCCCCCCCGCGCCGTCACCAAAACAATCCCGTCCACATACTTCGGATCCACCGCCAGCATCGCCGAGACCGCCCCGTCCGGAGCCGGACCAGCCATGACCGGCGTCTGCGGGGCGAATGCCATCGGGGGACCCGGCGCAACCGGAGCCGCCGCCGCCTCGGGCGAGCCGGGATCGGAGACGGGCACCCACACGTTCTGGATATCCGCCCGCGCCAACGCGGAGGCGAAAATGGCGCAGTGGAAAACGACGGCAGCAACTCGAAAAATCATCGGCGCAAACGATCCTATGCCCGCCCCCCGCACGCAAGCCGGATTTGAACAGCCGGATTCATGCTGCCCGGTCCGCGCTGAGTTTTTGAAATTCGCAGAAGGGGGGAGCGTTGGCGGAATTTCTGGGTCAGGAGGTTGCCGGAATGACATCGATCCCGCGCAACCCGAAGAGGGGTGCGGCGGCGAGCAGGTGCCGGTCGTTGGAATAAATTTCGCGGAAGCCGTGAAAGGCGGCGCAGGCGAGGTGCAGTGCGTCGGACGCCCGGAGAAAATGGCCTTCCCGCGCCTGCAAGTAAAAACTCTCCGCCCTTTTCATAACCTTGGAATCCGGATCCATCCAGAGGATGCCACCCGCCTCCGTATCGTCACAAAGTTGCTGAAAGACTTCGCGGGCGAGAGCCGCATCCGCGATCTTTTCCCGCACCTTTCGGTAGCCAACCGAGGCAAACTCGAGGCGTCCGTGGCGACAACAAGCCAGCATATGAAAACTCCGGCTGAGCTGCGAAACCTCCGCGCTGCCGGTTTCCCTCCAATACAGCTTGGCAAGGTAAGAGACATCAAAATAAGCCGTCAGGCTCATCGTTCCTCCCGGCCCTCTGAGACGATTTGCGTCGAGTCGGTTCCTCCGGAGAGGGCTCCCGATTCCCATGCGGCCTTGATGGCTGGGCGCAGACTGCGATATGCCCAATACGACGGCTTGGACTCCTCCGCTTCGGGTTCGATCCGTGCGGATATTTCTCGTTCAAGCCCTCGGATCAGCAGGGATTTCAAGCTCGTGCCCAGTTCAACAGCTCGAATTTTGGCTGACTTGTAAAGCGGATCGGGAATTTCCAATGTGGTCTTCATTTTTCTATCCAACTATAGAAATATGAATGTAGCAATATGGATGGGTTCCGTCCAGTTACCATCGGATACCATCGGCCCCCCAAATACTTCATGTAACGCCAACGATGAGAGGGAAAACCCCAGTGTGAGCCCCATTTTTGGCTCGGACGTAGCCTCGCCCTCCCTCGTGTGATCGATGGGCTACACACATCCCTCGCATTTCGTTCCTTATTCACAAGTTTGAGGGATCGTGAAAAGCACCGTCCGGCATGCGGAGGGGTTCACCTTTTACCCACTGGCGGGTTGCGGGTTTTGAGTTCGGGGAAAAGCTAGAAGTCGCGGTCTGCGGTGTAGTGTAAATCCACGCCGTGCGTTACGGATTGCGGGAATCATAGCTCATGTTGCGAAGTTCCTCCCAGTTTCGGTCGGCGACCGCGGGCGAAAGCCCCCTGCCCGACATGAGGCCGACATCGCGCGGGATCTGGCGGGGCCGCTCCGGATTGGACCCGACCTCGAGCCAGAGGCGCAGGGCCTTATGCAGGGCGGTGCGGAGCGGGATGCCTTCCAAGGCCGTTCGCTTTTTCAAAGTCGCCGCCAAATCATCGGCTAAATCAATTGTGGTTTTCATATCGGTAAGGTGAACCGTATGACCGAATACGGCGAGCCGTATTTCATCTCGCGAACGGCGGCCTTACCCCATCCCGCCAAAACCACAAGCCCTCTGCTGCGACTTTCCGAAGGGATATTGGGACGTCGCCGGGCTTTGAATTCCGGTTCGGAAAGGATGAACCCATGCAGCCTTCCCGCTCTCGCCAAAAGCAGAGCGGATTCGATGCCGCTTTTCTGAAATCAAAACGCTATGCGAATTGAGCGGCTTCCCGCCTGCCAAGAGCAATCGCGCTCAAGATCATTTGCCGGATGAGGGGGTCGCAATTCGCAAAGCGGACCCTCTCGGAAAAATCCTCGGGATGATGCGACATCAGAGTTGCAACCAATGCGTTGCCGAATGAGCTGGTCATATTGGTGACGCCATGGAAGTCCAACGTCACCTCTCTGCCTTGTGCGAGCACCGGCTCGACTTCCGTGAAGCGAAATGCGCTGGCGACATCGCCACTTGCGAGGAATGAGCCAAAGCGCTCTTTCATTTGAAAAACCGCTCTCATGTGAAGAACTTGTCGTCGCCCTGATCGGGTGTCAAGTTGATAGCCGCTCCGGCAGCGGCCACCATCCGTTGAAAATCCGTGGTCCCCGCAAGGCACTCGGCCAGTGCCCTGGCGAGCGACTCGTTCAACCGGGCGGTGCCGGGATCAATCTGCTGAATCTCCACAAATGATGTGCCGGCAGCCCGGCGATGAAAATTTTCCGGCAGTCGCAATCCGACCCGCTCGAAGAAATCGATGCGTTGCAGATACCCGCAGTCGGGAGACGACTGCACATTTTGGAAGAATACCTCCCTGCCTTGACCGCTCCAGCGGTTCGCAATGGCGCAGAGCGAGACGATGGCCGCCGGTATCCAATATTCCACCCGCCGGAAGTCCAGTAACGAAGGTCCTTCGGAAGAATCCAAAACCGCAAGGTCGTGCAGCAGTCGCGGCAGGTTCGCTTCGAACACCTTCGACGGAAGAGTATAATTCATCGCGGAAGATCGGCGGGCCTGCGGCCGAGGATCATTTCTTCGACCTCGCGGGCGGTGTCCTCCGCAAGTTTCGCGGCGGTGGCCCGCTCGACGGCGATCCTCTCGCGGGCGGCGGTGATTTCCGATACCAGCTTGCGCTGGATGTCGAGGGGCGGGAGGGGGATTGGAGCAAGGCGGACCTCGGAAGAGTTGATCGTTCCAAGCCCTGATGAACTTTTGGCTGCACGAAAGAAATGGCTCCTCCCGATCTCGGTGTTGAACCAGGTCATAGCGAAGTCGGGCAGTAATCGGTTCTGATCCAGGCGGACTTTGATGAGGTGGTTTTGATGAACGCAGTTTTCAATCTCACCATTCCACTTTGCGACCCGCCCGAGTTCCGAACGGCTGCCATTGCCCTCGACAAACAGTATGTCACCCGGTTTGAGAAGATAGGAGGGAAGGTCACGATCAGAGACCTCAATTTCTTTGATGTCGGAGAGATCAAGAAACCCCTTTCTGACATTCGCAACGCGCAGATAGGGTCTCGGGCACAGACCGGGACGGTTGGCGGGCGACTTCTGAATCCCGTAGCTCACGCAAGCTAGAACACCCAGTTTCACCAGTTGGTATCTTCCATCAGGCGGGCGGTCCAGTTGCAGCACTTGGTCGACTACTGAGGAGACCGCCCAGCGATCAATATCCGAAAAAAAACGGGCAAGGACTTTAGGTCGTTCACCACGAGCCCGAATGCGGACTCCCAGGGCTTCAAGAAATAATCGATCAACATCCTGCTCCTGCTCATCCGCCTTTCGCTTCGCCTCGGCGACTCGCTCCGTTGCCCTCGTCCAGTGGTCCACGATGGCTTGCTGGATTGGAATGGGCGGGAGGGGAACATGGATCGATTCGAGTGTGCTGGGTTCGACGCGCTTTCGGCCGCTTGCTCCGCTGACAAGACTATTGATGCGATTGCGGAAGCTGGTTGTGCGAAAAAGGAGCTTCACGTAATCGGGCAGGGCCTCGGCGGGATCGACCGCATAGATCGGATATTCCGAGCTGAAAACAACGGCTGGCATGTCCTCGGGGACGATGCCGATGGCTCCGTTTCTAGCATCAATTTTTGAGTAAACCACATCGCCTGCTCGGGCAAAGAAGAGACGGCCCTTGACCTCGGATTTTGCGGTCATGTCGCGACGCGAGAGTTCACCACCAAAATGAAGGGAGCCGAATGTCAGAGTATCCAGCGGATGTGCTTCGCGATCCAGAGGCTCGACCCGGCGATGCAGCGCGGCGGAGATTGGTTGAATGGTTTCCTCCGGCCACTGCCAGTCCAGTTCACGAAAACTACCGGGATTCCACCGGTCAGCCTCGGACCACTGCACCGAAAAGGCCCGGTCGGCGCGATCTACGCTGCCGGGCCTTCGACGAAAAAAGGGGCGGGGTCCTCGCGGAATTTGCGGTAGAGTTCGAGGCAGGTTTTCTCGATGCCCGGCGGGATGCGGTCGTTTGGATAAAGCTCGTTGAGATCGGGCTCGCCCGTGGCGCTGATGCCGACCTTTTCGGCCTCGTAGAGGAAAATCGGATAGTTGAAGCGCTCTTTCAGCAGGGCGCGGCTTTCCTTGGCGATGGTCTCGGCCGTTTGCTTGTCGAAATCGGCGAGTTCCTTGCGGAGCGTGGTGATTGCTTCGCGGTTTTTTTTCTTTCCGGCCTCCTCCATTGCCCGTTCAATGCGGGCATGAGTGGCATCCACCTCGGGCTGGTGTTTGGCGGTGGTTTCGGCCAGCGCCTCGGCACGGGTTTGCTCGAACCGGGCGGCCTCTTCGTCGGTGAATTTTTCGAGGAAGAGGACTGAGCATTTCACGCTGGCTCCGCTGCTGGTGAAGGTCTCCTGCGGCAGAGAGACGACAGCGCGTAGGAACGCGCGATCCTCGGTGAACTCGCGCACATGGGCGAGCGATGGGTTGTTAAAGATGCCCTCGGGCAGCACGATGCCGAGACGTCCGCCGGGGGCGAGCAAGTCGAGGCAACGCTCGATGAACAGGAGTTCGGTCTTGATGCTGGCGGAGCGCGGGAGCTTGAACAGGGAAAGGATCGGCTTGCCCTCGGCGGCTTCGACGCGGGCGACCGCCGAATCGTAAACCTCGCCGTATTCGTTCTTGTAGCGGGAGCGGGCCTCGGGGGAGACGGTGTAATCGGAGCGAAGGACGACATTGCCGGCCTGCACGACGGCACCGAAGGGCGGGTTGGTGGCGATGACGTCGAAGCGGTTCTCGAAAATGCCGTTGACGTTGAGCAGGCCGTTGTGGTGGTGGACGCCGCCGTGTCCGTCGCCGTGCATGATCATATTCATCTTGCTGGTGCGGGCCATGCGGTCGTTGGCGTCCGTGCCGTATATGCAGAGGTTCGACAGCTTCCAGATGCGGGAGCGGTTCCGCCGGGCGGTGGGCGCGTCGGGGTCGGAAACCGGATCGAGCAGGGCGAGGCGTTCCTTGTCCTTCTCGCGTTTGCGCTTGGCTTTCTCGGCAATAGAGAGGCCGCGCTTTTTATCGATTTCATCGCAGAAGGCCCGGTAGTCGGCGTCCACATCGGCGGCGATCCGCTCCCGGAGAATTTCGAAGCAACGGATCAGAAATCCGCCGGAACCACTTGCCGGGTCGCAGATGAGTTCGCCCTCCTTCGGGTCGAGCATCTGGACGATGAACTCGACGACCGGGCGCGGGGTGAAGAACTGGCCGATCTCGCCCCGGAACGTCCCGCCAAGAAAGCGCTCGAAGGCGATGCCCTTCACGTCCTCGCTGGTCTCGGAAAGGTTGTAGCTCTCCAACTTCTGGACAATCGCCTCGACGGTGGCCGGACGCAGATTGATGCGCTCGTCGGGTTCAAAGATTTTGTCCGCGCGATACGCTTCCTTGGTTTCTTCGAAGAGGGAATTGATCGGGCTCTTGGAAATCTGGCTTTGCAGAAACGAGACGGTGAAGAGGTTTTTCCGTTCCTTGCGCTCCTTGAGGCGGCGCTCGACCCAGACCTTGATGAAGAGAATCTTGGCGATCTCATCGAAGGCGGCGGCGGGATCGAGGTGTTCGTTGTTGCGGATGATGTTGTGGCACTGGTGGAGCAGGTCGGCGAATTCCTTTCCTTCGAAGGGCTTGAGCTGGGACAACAAGGCCTCGATCTCCTTGTCGCTGGCACTGGCATGGGGGATGTCCTTGACCTCGGAATAGTTCGGGGCACGTTTTTCCAGATCAACCCGGAAAAACCTCGTGCTCCGCCGGTTGTGTGCCACGAAGAATTTCGCCCGCTCGTTGTTAGCGTAATTGGCTCCCTGTGCGTAGGTCTTCTGATCGATGGCCACGTTGTCGGCTTTGCATTCAACGACGATGAGGGCGGTCCGGCCCTTGCGCTTGTCCTCAACCGTCCGCCAGATGACAAAATCCGCTCGGGCGTGTTTGTTGCCTCTCTCGCCCGGGAGGTGGCATTCCTCTTCGATTTGCTCGAGGGAGTAACCGTATTCGTTGGCCAACACACAAAGGAATTCCTGACGGACGGCTTCCTCGGGAGTTTCCTCCAGCCATTTCTGGCGCACATGGCTCCAAATCTGGCTCTTCTGGCGTTTGACGGCGATAGGTTCATTCATAGGAAATTTCAGAAAAAGTGACGTCAAATCGGAGTCGCAGCCCGGGGACCGGTGCCCGCTCAGGGCGGCACGTGGCCTGTGGATTCTTGCTTCGCCCCGCCATGCAGCCGGCTTTCCTGACCATACTCTTCCGCTTTCGAACTGGTCGGGCCGGGAGGTGCGCGATCGAGACGCCGCGCAGGCTTAATTTCCGCCCGCCGGGGCGGGTTGGTCGGTCTTTTCGGGGGGGACGAGGTAGGGGCCGACATCGAAGGGGTCGCCGACATTGACTTTGTCGAATTCGGCGCGGTCGGGCATATAGACTTTGTATTCGGTTTTGACGCCATCCCGGGGCACTTCGACGGTGAGGATGAACTCGCCCTCGACGGTGCGGGCGAGGAAGTTGCCGTCGCGGCCGATGATGACCTGTTCTTCGCGCTGCTTGGCGGGGACGAATTCCTTGTTGGTGACGGTTCCGCGGAGGATGGCCTGGTTGATCGGCTTATACATCTGACGGGTCCCGAAGATGACGAAGATCAGGAGAGCGATACCGAGGAGGACGGCCGTGGCGATGACCGATGCGGGAAGCTTGGGTTTGAAGACTTTCTGGGTGGAATCCATGGTGTTGGGTTATTGCTGTCCGACACGGAGTTTGCGACGGCGCTGGGCGTCGGCGACGAACTCGTTTTGGACGTCGAATGGCGGAGCTTCGTCCAAGACCGGCGCGTAGATGCCATCGGGCCCCATGAGCTTGGCTTTTACATTATCTTTCCAATACCACGCCAGAATTTCTTCGACGTGTTCGCGCATGCCGGACGCGATGACCGGGAAGACCGTCTCGACGCGGCGGAACAAATTGCGGGGCATCCAGTCGGCGCTGCCCAGATAAATGCGGGGCGCTCCGCCATTTTCGAAGCGGTAAATCCGGCTGTGCTCGAGAAAGCGGCCGACGATGCTGCGGACCTCGATCGGCTCGCTGAGCCCCGGAACACCCGGCCTCAGCGCGCACATCCCGCGCACCATGAGGCGGATCGGGACCCCTGCGGCCGAGGCCTCGTAGAGGGCCTCGATGATGCCCGGTTCGACGAGCGAGTTGACCTTGGCGTAGATGCCGGAGGGCCTGCCGGCACGCGCGTTTTCCGCCTCGCGGGCGATGAGGTCGAGGAAGGCGGGGAAGAGGTTGTAGGGAGCCACGAGGAGGTGCTCCATCTCGGGAAACTTCGACACCCCGGTGAGGCAGTTGAAGGTCTCCGCCACTTCGGCGGTGATTTCCGGCCGGCAGGTGAGCAGCCCGAGGTCGGTATAAATTTTTGCGGTGGACGGATGGTAATTGCCGGTGCCGAGGTGGGCGTAGCGGCGGATGGACTCCCCTTCGCTGCGCACGACGAGCATCATTTTGGCGTGCGTTTTGAGGCCGGCGACGCCGTAAACCACATCGATGCCGGCCTCCCTCATGAGACGGGCCCATTTGATATTGGCCGCCTCGTCGAAGCGCGCCTTGAGTTCGATCACCACCGTCACCTGCTTGCCGTTTTCCGCCGCCTCGATGAGCGAGGACACAAGCGGCGAATCCGAACTCGTGCGGTAGAGTGTCTGCTTGATCGCCAGCACATGCGGGTCCTCGGCGGCCTGCGCGAGGAAGTCCACCACGGTCTGGAAATTGTCGTAGGGGTGGTGGAGCAGGATGTCACCCTTCCGGATGTGGAAAAAGAGGTCCGACTCGGCCTCGAGCGAAACCACCGTATTCGGCGCGAACCGCCGGTAGCGCAGGTCGGGGCGGTCGATCTGCAGCGCAAGGGGCATCAGACGCACAAAATTCAGCGGCCCGTCGATGCGGAAAACATCCTCCTGCTCGAGGTTGAATGCGTCGAGCAGGCGGGCGACAATTTCGTCGGGGCAGTCCGCATGGACCTCCAGTCGCACGGCGGCTCCGCGGTTGACCCTGCGGAGCTCGGCTTCGATGGCGTGGAGGAGGTTGAGCGCTTCTTCCTCGTCGATATAAAGGTTGCTGTTGCGGGTGATGCGGAAGAGGTGGGCGCCTTTCACCCGCACCCCGTGGAAAAGGCTCTGCACGTGGTGCTGGATAATGTGCCCGAGGAAGACATGATCGTCGCCGTCCTGACGGTTCGCGAACGGCACCACGCGCGGCAGAATGCGGGGCACCTGCACGATGGCGACGTCGGTCGTGAGATCGTCGCCTTCCAACTCGACGATCACGTTCAGGCTTTTGTTCAGCAACTGGGGAAACGGATGCGAGGGGTCCAGCGCGAGCGGCGTGAGCACCGGGTGGACCGTCTTGCGGTAAAATTCGGCGAAGGCCTCGCGCTCGGCCTCCGGCACCTCCGGGTAGGTGTGGAAACGGATGCGCTGGTCTTCGAGCGACGGACCGATATCGTCCCGCCAGCACCGGTATTGGTCGTCCACCATGCGCCGGACGCGCGCGCTGATCCTGTCCAAAGCCTCTGTGGCGGTGAGGCCGTCTGGGCCGGTCTCGAACGATCCGGTTTGGCGTTGTTGTTTGAGGCCGGCCACGCGCACCTCGAAAAATTCGTCGAGGTTCGAGCTGACAATGCAGAGAAACTTGAGCCGCTCGAGGAGCGGATTGGACCGGTCGAGCGCCTGGTCCAGCACCCGCTGGTTGAATTCCAGCCAACTCAACTCCCGGTTGATAAACCGCGCGGGGTCGGGCGCGGGCTCCTTGGAAAGTTCCGACATGCCGCCAATCGTCGTGCGGGGCGGCCCGAGGTCAAGGGCGGATTTGTAAATTCCACGGCACGGAGCCTCCACTCCCGGACTTTGCACCTCCCTTACGGACGGATTTCGACCTCGTAGTTTCCGCCGGGCGCGAGCGTGGTCGTGCGGCTTCCCACAAGCCGGTCCCCGCTGCGCACCCCCACCGTGTATTCGCCCGCGAGCAATTGGAAACGCGCGGGATTCGCCGCCTGCGCGGCCACCATCCCCGCCGGATTCCTCACCTCGACATATGGGTGGCGGTCCGCGCTTCCGACCACCCGGCAAACAAGCGTCCCGCACGGCACTTCGGCCGTGACCTCGCGCGTCCGCCCCGCCTCGACCCGGAGTCCGGGAATCCGGTGGACCTGCGCGGGCGCGAATTCGATCTCGGCAAAATATTCGCCCTCCTGTGCCTGAAAGCGGGCGGGCAGTTCGGAGGACGCCGCGACCGGCCCCGCCTCGGATTTCAGGGAAACATTCGGACAAGATTCGAGCGGACGCCCGCCCGCAGTGAGGGCGAGCACGAGCGTGCCGGTGGCCGTGTTGATCGTGAGGTCAACCGGCCGCCCGGCCGCGAGTTCGACCGGACGAGCCGGCGTCTCGGTCCCGGTTCCCACACGCACGCTCACAAGATAGCGTCCGGGCGCCACATCGAACCGCGCCGGATTTTCGTAGAGCGTCACGGGTGTCGCGCCGGATTCGGCCCGGAGCGTCACAGCCGGCCGGATTGCGGGACCGCGCTCGCCTTCGATCACGGTCACATTCAAAAGCGCCCCGTCCGCCGGCACGGGCTCCGCCGCCACCGGACCGGCGGGTTCGCCCGACGCTCGGAAATACGTCATCGGCGCGTCCGGCCGGCCCACGAATGCGATGTGGTCGAATCCGAACCGCCCGATCTCGCGGAGCATCGCGCGCGCGGCGAACTCGTCGGAGCCGAAATCGACCAGCCAGAGATCCCCGTCCACGATTTTCCACGATCCGTCGATCCGGCTCACAGCGAGGTTCGCGGGGTTGAACCGGATCGCGTCCTCGCCCGGCATCGCGCCGACGGGAGCCCGCCCCGAGACCGTGTAGAAACCCAGCACGCGCGTGGGCTCGCCGACAAAGCGTTGTTCGTTCATGCCGTAATGCCGGATTACCTCCGCCGCCCGCGCGGCCGCCTCGCGCTTCGGGCCGAAATCGATCAACCAGAGATCCCCGCACACGACTTTCCACCGTCCGTCCCGCTCGACGGCTTCGACCCGGCCCGGATCGAACCCCACCACGTCATCCGCCCACACCGCCCCCCCGCAAAGGCCGGCGGCGAGAAAAATACAATTGAGGAACTTTCTGATGGTCATCATAACCATCAGTCTAAATCATCGTTTATTTTCCCGCCAGCGTGTTGATCGCCTCCCGGATAGCCTCCAGGGCGGCCGGGATGCCGGCGGGATTTTTGCCGCCGCCCCGCGCGGCTTCGGGGCGTCCGCCGCCTTTGCCATCCACATGGGGGGCGGCGGCGGCGACAAGTTTTCCGGCCGGAATTTTTGCGGACCAAGAGGGGCCCGAGACCGCCACGAGGACGACCTGGTCGGGCGCGGGCGACGACGCGAGGAATACCACCCCGTCGAACCCCGCCTTCAACGCATCGGCCACCGCCTGCACGGAATCGCCCGGCAGATTGCCCTGGGAGGCCACAACACAGGGGACCCCCGCGACGGCGGTGGCGGCTTCCCTGAGCCCTGCGGCCGTGGCGGAGGCTTCGCGCGCGGCGGCCGCCTTGAGCGCCTTTTCCAAGGCGCGCTGGTGCTCGAGCACGGACTCCAATTTTTTCTCGATTTCGCCGAGCGGCGAGTTGAGCGCCTTCGCGACTGCGGCGAGCCGGGCGGAATCGCGCACGGCCGCGTCGAAGGCCTCGAGTCCGGCGACCGCCTCGATGCGCCGCACGCCGGCGGCGATCGCGGCCTCGCCGGAGATGCGGAAGAGTCCGATGCGCCCGGTCGAGCGCACGTGGGTGCCGCCGCAGAGTTCCATCGAATACCCGTCGAGCGTTCCCGCCGAACCGCCGATTTGGACGACGCGCACGGTTTCCCCGTATTTGTCGCCGAAGAATTGCATGATATCGGGGCGGGATTTGACCTCCGCGTGCGGGCGCTCGCACCACGTGACCGCAGCGTCCTCGAGGATGCGCTCGTTGACCAGACGCTCGACATCGCGCACCTGGGCGGGCGTGAGCGGCGCGCTGTTGAAGTCGAAGGTGAGTTTCTCCGGCCCCACAAAGGACCCCTTCTGCGAAGCCTCGCGGGAGGCGACCTCGTGGATCGCCCAGTGCAGGAGATGGGTCACGGTGTGGTGGCGCTCGACGGCCGCGCGGCGTTCCGCATCCACCACCGCCCCCACCCGCGCGCCGGCCTCCGGGCCGTCCTCGGTGTCGAGCACATGCAACCAGGCATCGCCGGCCTTTCGCGTCTCGACGACCGGCCATGCCAGCGCACCGTGCGTGATCAACCCGGCGTCGCCCACCTGGCCGCCCATCTCGGCATAAAACGGGGTCCGGTCGAGCAGGACCGCCGTGCGCCCTTTGGCCTGCACCAACTCGAGAACTCGGGCCGATGTCTCCAGCGAATCGAACCCGACAAATTCCGTGGATTCCTTGGTCGCGACCGCCGAGAGCTCGATGACCTGCTTTTTTTGCGCGGCCCGGGCGCGCTCGCGCTGCGCCTCCATGAGCCGCTCGAATCCCGCCGAGTCCACCGTGAGCCCGCGCTCGCGCGCCATCAACTCGGTGAGGTCCAGCGGGAATCCCTGCTCGTCGTAAAGCCGGAACGCGAAGTCCCCGCCGATACCCGCCGACCCCGCCGCCGCCAGCCTCCCGGCCTCGGCGTCGAAAAGCGCGATCCCGCGGTCGAGCGTCCGGTTGAAGGCTTCTTCCTCCGTGTGGAGGACTTCCTGCACGTGACGCAACCGCGCGCGGATCTCGGGAAAAACGTCCCCCATCGTCCGCGCGAGCACGTCCGCCAGCTTGTAGAAAAATGGCTCGCGAAAACCGAGTTGGCGCCCGTAGCGCACCGCCCGGCGCAGGATCCGTCGCAACACATACTGGCGGTCGGTATTGCCCGGCAGAATGCCGTCGGCCACCGCGAATCCCAGCGTGCGGATATGATCCGCGATCACCCGGAACGCGATGTCCCGAGCCTCGGATTCCCCGCCGTCGCCCGGAAGGGTCGATCCGTAGCGGTGCCCGCTCAGAACCTCGATCTCGTCGAAAAGCGGACGGAAAATATCGGTCTCGTAGTTGGACACGCGCCCGCTGAAATCCGTGAAATTTTTTGTCCCCTGGATGATCGACGTCACCCGCTCGAATCCCATCCCGGTATCGACATGCCTCGCGGGCAGTTCGCTGAACGTGCCGTCCGGGTTCGCGTTGAATTGGATGAAAACCAGATTCCAAATCTCGATGCAGCGCGCGTCCCCTGCATTCACAAGGGCTCCGCGCGTGTCCCCGCGCGGCGTGAGGTCCACGTGCAATTCGCTGCACGGGCCGCAGGGTCCCGTGTCGCCCATCATCCAGAAATTGTCTTTCTTATTGCCCCCCACCACGTGAACGGCGGGATCGAGCCCCGCCCCGGCGAACAACGCGCTCCAATGTTCCGCCGCCTCGGCGTCATACACGCTCGGGTCTCCGGGGCCCGGACTATAGACCGTGGCGTAGAGCCGCTCCGGCGGGAACCCCCACTTCCCGACCACCAATTCCCACGCCCACCGGATCGCCTGGGCCTTGAAATAATCCCCGAAACTCCAATTCCCCAGCATCTCGAAAAACGTGTGGTGATACGTGTCCATCCCCACGTCGTCCAGGTCGTTGTGTTTCCCTCCGGCCCGGATGCACTTCTGCGTGTCGGCCGCCCGCGCGGGATCATACGGACTCGCCTTCTCCCCCAGAAAAATCGGCACAAACTGGTTCATCCCCGCGTTCGTGAAAAGCAGGTTCGGCGAGTCGGGCATCAAACTCGCCGACGGCACCACTGTGTGCCGCTTCTCGCGAAAAAATTCCAAAAACGTGGACCGGATCTCCTGCGATGTCATAACCCACCACCCCACCGCGCCGACCGGTTTTAATCAACAAAATTCGGGCCCGCGGCAAAAAACCGAGCCCTCCGGGAGTCCGCCGCCGGGGTGATCCCGCACCGGGTCCGCGACTTGCGGGAGCATCGGTGGTGAACCGCCCCTGCCGGGAGACCTCGTATTCCAGACCGGCCGGGGGATCGAAAATCCCTCCCGCAAATGCTGGCCAAACACGCCCGGAACCTTCTAGGGTAAGTGGCATGGAAAACGTGATCATTGTGGGAACCGGCTGTGCCGGATTGACGGCGGCGATCTACACGGCGCGGGCCGGTTTGGCTCCGTTGGTATTGGAGGGACGCCTGCCGGGCGGGCAACTCACCACCACCACCGAGGTGGAAAATTTTCCGGGATTTCCGGAGGGGATCGAGGGGCCGGAATTGATCACCCGCATGCACAAACAGGCCGAGCGGTTCGGTGCGCGGTTTGTTTACGGGACGGTGGAAGCGTTCGATTACCGGGACGGGGTTTCGCATCTCACCATCGACGGCGCCGCGCACGAGGCGGCGGCGTTGATCATTGCCAGCGGAGCATCGCCGCGCTACCTCGGCATCGATGGCGAGACCGGGTTGATCGGGCGGGGGCTTACCTCGTGCGCGACCTGCGACGGGGCGTTTTACCGGGGAGTTCCGGTTTGTGTGGTGGGCGGCGGCGACTCGGCC
>Ga0114939_10000185_pt1 | contig 53479 bp, 45 predicted proteins | sample AshMeaCrysSpring_FD_87196 | JGI IMG/M metagenome (GOLD analysis project Ga0114939, IMG submission 87196) | Groundwater microbial communities from Big Spring, Nevada to study Microbial Dark Matter (Phase II) - Ash Meadows Crystal Spring | ecosystem: Environmental > Aquatic > Deep subsurface >...
GCTGGTCGCATTTGCGGGGGTGGTGCTGCTGGGTACGCTGCAGGGCATCATCGTGGCCGTGGTCCTCTCGCTGCTCTCGCTGGCCAGCCAGGCCTACAACCCGCACGTTTACCCGCTCGGTCGCAAGCCGGGCACGACGATCTACCGACCGCTCTGCGATGCACACCCGGGGGACGAGACCTGGCCCGGCCTGCTGATCGTGCGCGTCGAGGGTCGCGTGTTCTTCGCCAACGCGCAGCGCGTCGGAGACCTCGTCTGGCCGTTGCTCGATAAGCATGCCCCGCGCGTCGTACTGCTCGACTGCAGTGCCGTCACCGACCTCGAGTACACGGCACTCAAGATGCTCGCCGAGGCCGAGGAGCGGCTGCGCAAGGAGGGCAGGGAGCTCTGGCTCGCGGCGATGAACCCCGGCGTGTCGGCGGTGGTCGAGCACTCGAAGCTCGGGGCCGGGCTCGGCCGCAAGCGAATTCTCCCGAACCTGGACGCCGCAGTCGAGATGTTCCAGGGCGGACGAACCTGTGGCAATACGAGCTGATGGACGGCGCGGGCAGGAGCAAGGCCACGGCAAAGAAGAAACGGAGTGACCACCATGAGACGCAGATACCTGACCATCACGCTCGCCGTTGCCCTCGCGGGCGGCGGCCTCGCGACGGCGGACACCTTGCCCAGAATCAAGGTCCTCGCGACCGGCGGCACCATTGCCGGGGCGCAGGCGAGCGCGACGGACTACGGATACAAGTCCGGCGCATACGACGTGAACTCGCTGCTGAGCGCCGTCCCCAACCTCGACAAGCTGGCGGTCATCAGCGGCGAGCAGGTGGCGAGCATCGGCAGCCAGGACATGAACGACGTGGTCTGGCTGAAGCTGGCGGAGCGTGTCAACGAGTCGCTTGCGTCGCCGGAGGTGGACGGCGTTCTGATCACCCATGGCACGGACACGCTCGAGGAGACCGGCTACTTCCTGACGCTGGTGGTCAAGAGCGACAAGCCCGTGGTCATGGTCGGCTCGATGCGTCCGGCGACGGCGATCAGCGCGGACGGGCCGGGGAACATTTACAACGGCGTGGCGGTGGCCGCGGACGCGCGGGCCAGGGGCAGGGGCACGCTCGTTTCGCTGAACGACGAGTTCCACTACGCCCGCAACGTCGTCAAGACCAACACGACGAGCGTGCAGACCTTCAGGAGCGTGAATCGGGGGCCCGCCGGGCTGGTGCACACCGGCAAGGTCCAGTGGTTCGAGCCGATGGACAGGAAGGTAGGCAAGGCCACGCCGTTCAGCGTGGACGGCCTCGAGAAGCTGCCGCGTGTGGACGTGATCTACGCGCACGCCGGCATGAGCGTGGACCTGATCGAGGGGGCCGTACGCAACGGGGCGCAGGGAATCGTGATCGCGGGAGTCGGCGACGGAAATATGACTTCCCAGGCGCTCGACGTGCTCGAAAAGGTCGCGAAGTCGGGCGTCGTCGTCGTGCGCAGCACGCGGCTTCCCGAGGGCGTCGTGCTCCGAAACAACGAGGTCAACGACGACGAGAAGGGTTTCGTAGCCTCCGGCGAGTTGAATCCGGCCAAGTCGCGGGTGCTGCTGCAGCTCGCGCTCACCCAAACGAAGGACCCGGTGCAGATCCAGAGGATGTTCTACGAGTTCTGAATGCGGGCCGGCCGATATGCAGTTATGATGGCGTTGAGCCGAAAGGACACAGCCATGCTGCCCAGATTGCTGCTGAACGACGTGTTTCGAACCCTGATCATGGTCCTCGCCGTAGCGGTTCCGGTCGCGGTGCCGACGGCCGCCACGGCCGCCTCGAAGTCCGAGTTGAACGCGAGTTCCCGCAAGGTGCTCGACAACCTGCTCGAGCGCGAGCCGGCCGCGAAGGCGCTCTACGGCAAGGCCGTCGCCGTGCTCGTGTTCCCGAGCATCACCAAGGCGGGTTTCGTCGTGGGTGGGCAGTACGGCGAAGGCGTGCTGTGGAAGGGAGGCAAGCCGATTGGCTACTACAACACGGCGGGGGCCTCGTACGGGCTTCAGGCCGGCGCGCAGAAATACGGTTACGCGATGTTCTTCATGAAGCAGAAGGCACTCGACTACCTCGATTCCAGCCAGGGGTTCGAGGTGGGCGTCGGTCCGAGCGTCGTGGTCATCGACCAGGGCATGGCCAAGTCGCTCACGACGACGACTCTGACCGAGGACGTCTATGCGTTCGTCTTCAGCCAACAGGGGCTGATGGCGGGCGTCGGCATCCAGGGCAGCAAGATCACGCGGCTCAACAAGTAAAACTTCCGTTCGGCACGCCGCCGGAGCGCGGCCTCTGCGCCGACCGCCATGCGGCCGGCGTGGTTCCGGTCCAGCGCCGGAATGCCCGCGTGAATGCGCTCGAGTCCGCGTAATCGAGCGAGGAAGCGATCTGGCCGATGTCGAGCGACGTGTTCGCCAGCAGTTCGAGTCCGAGCGTCCGGCGTCCGTCATCCGCCAGCGACTTGAACGTGACTCCACAGGCCGCCAGTCGCCGGCGCAGAGTCCGGCTGTGCATCGAGAAGAGCCTCGCGACGTGTTCGGCACTGGAATTCCCGCTCAGCAGCACACCGCGCAATGCCGCGCGAACCTGCTGCGGGAACGAATGGGCGTAACGGGCCTCGAGAGTCGCCAATTGTCCATGCAGCAGCTTCGTCAGTGCCGGGTCTGACGCCGGCAGCGCTCGGGTGATCCACGCGACCGGGAAGACGAGCACGTTTCGATCTGCGTCGAAACGGAGCGGAGCGCGGAACACCCGCCGGTACGGCCTGACGTCAGCCGGCCTGGCGCGGGCGAGGCAGATTTCTGTTGGTTGCCACTCCGGGCCGCAGAGCGCGCCCAGGACGTTGCAGAATCCAGCCATCGCGCCATCGCAGAACTGGTTGGCGGCGGGGATGTTGGGCTGATGAATGTCGATGGACAGCGACGCGTGCCGCTCGCTGGTAGAGATGGCGATTTGCACGCCGGTATTGTGGAGGTGGAAATGCGTGGCGATGGTCCGCAGGGCAGCTTTGACGTCAGGTGCATACCTGGCGGCGAGGCCCACCAGGCCCAGTGAATGGAGACTCGCCCGCTGTCCGACCAGTAGACCGAAGTGCGGGCATCGGGTCCGCGCCGTGCAGTACTGCAGCAGCCGGCCGAGCGTGACCAGGGAGATGACGTTGTCCGGATTCTCGAACAGCGTCGGCTCGACGCCAAACCCCTCGAGCACTTCAACAGGGTCGTGTCCGAGGCTCGCAAGTGTGTCGGGAATTGCACTCCCGCCGATCCGTACAGTCGCCGTCGGGAAGCCGTCGGGTGCGAATCCGGGCTCCGCGACGTCGCTGTTTGGTCGGCCGCTGGTTCGCATCCTGACTCCTGGGAGGCTGTCCGGGAATATCAACCATGTGTCCGTAAATGACAAGTGCGCTTGTGCGCTGGATGCTCAACTGCCCTGCGCAGGTGCGGTCGCGCCGGGATCGGGAAGACCCTGACGTTCACGCTCTGTGCCGGGCTGACGGTCCATGTGGGCGGTACACTACATCGCAACCCGTGCTGACGGGCCTGGCATTTCTTTTCTTCGGTGCGGCGCTGGTCGTGATGGCGATTGCGCTCGGCGGATGACGGCCCGGGAATCGGGTCCAGGACGGTAAGATGACTGCAACGACGTACCGGCACACCAGGATTGTTCTCGCAATTGCGGCGTGCGCGGGCGCGGCCCTGGCCTCGGCATCCGCGGACGCCTCGATGTTCGTTGGTGAGACCCTCGACAAGGTCGCGGACGCGCTGGCCTGGGTCGTGCTGATCATCGTTCCGGTCGTCGGCATCGCCGTCTTCTGGCTGGTGCACATCCTCCCGGAGAAGATCGCGGAACAGAAGCGCCACCCGCAGGCCAAGGCGATCCAGGTGCTCTGCCTGCTGTCGCTCGTCTTCGGCGGACTGCTGTGGCCGCTGGCCTGGCTCTGGGCCTACACCAAGCCGGCTCTCTACAAGCTGGCCTACGGGACCGACGTCGCCGAAATCGCGCACGGTGAAGACGGCGGGGAGGCGGCTTCAGCGCCGCCGGTTCCGGCGCCAGACGAAATCGCGACGCTGCGCGAACGTCTCGCTGCGCTCGAGACACAGGTCAGCCGGGAGGCCAGGGGCTGATGGAACTGATCCTCATCCTGATCTATTCGTTCTTCGCCTGGCTCGTATTCTTCAAGTTCAAGTGGCTGCCGTGGAACATCACCACGCAGGTGATCACGGTCACGATCCCGATCATCGGCATCGCGATCCTGATCCTGTTCCTCAACATCAGCGCACCCTCGTCACCGGACGTGCGCGTCATGAACTACGTCGTGCCGATCAATCCGCGCGTGGCCGGCAAGGTGATCGAGGTGCCCGTCGAGCCGAACAGGCCCGTCAAGAAGGGTGACGTGCTGTTTCGCATCGAGTCGACGCCGTTCGAGATCCAGGTGCGTGCGCTCGAGGCCAGCGTCACGCAGCTCCGTGCGAAGCTGGTGTCCGCCAATGCCAACCAGCGCAACCTCGGCGAGCAGCTCAAGGAGGCCGTGAGCAGGCAGGGCGTCGCCTCGTCGCAGCTCGCGCTGGCCCGAAGGCGGGTCGAGCAGTTCGCGGACCTCGCCCGCAGCGGTGCCGGAAACCGTTTCGACCTCGAAAAGGCCCAGGCCGAGGTCGCGCAGTACCAGTACGACCTGCAGGCGGCGCAGGCCGGCGTCGCGCAGGCGCGCGAGAAGCTCAACGCCAAGACCCCGGCCGGAGTGCAGGACGAGGTCGCGCAGGTGCTCGCCGAGATTGCCTCCGCCGAGGCCCAGCTCGCGGACGCCCGGTGGCAGCTCGAGCAGACGGTCCAATTCGCGCCGGCCGACGGGACGGTCGTGGCGCTGTCGCTGCGACCCGGGGTGATGACGGTGCCGCTGCCGGCATTTCCGGCGATGACCTTCGTCGAGGACGAACAGTGGGTCGTGGCCTACTTCGCCCAGAACGAGGTGCGCAACATCGAGCCCGGCAACGAGGCGGAGTTCGCGCTCAAGATCTATCCGGGACGCGTCATCAAGGCCAAGGTCGACGCGGTCATCTGGGCGACCGCCCAGGGGCAGCTGCCGATCAGCGGCATGCTGCCCAACACCGGGTTCGGTAGCGCTCCTGAGATGAGGCTGGCCGTCAAGCTGATGCCCGACGGCAAGGATACGGACCTGTTCCTCGCGCCCGGTGCGCGCGGCAACGGGGCCGTTTACACCGAGTTCGGCAAGGCCATTCACATCCTGCGCAAGGTGTTCATGCGGGTTGGCGCCAAGCTCGACTGGCTGGTTCTCAAGCTGCACTGATGGTCGCCACGGCTCGCATTCGCGCTCCGGTCGCAGTGGCCTGCCTCGTTGCCATGGCGGGCTGTGCCGTGCAGCCGCCTCCCGCGCCGGACGCGGTCCGCCAGGACGCTTTGCAGGGCACGGAGGTCCGGGCGTCCTGGGCGACGCAGGGCGCCGGCGAGCACGCGGCGGCCGGCCAGGTGCAGGACCAGTGGCTTGCAACGTTCAAGGACCCCCAGCTCATCGCGCTCGTGAACGAGGCCATCGCCCGGAATCCGGACCTGCGCGCCGCCGCGGCGCGCGTCGAGCAGTCCGCCGCCTACGCTACATCCGCGCGTGCGGCGCTCTATCCGTGGTTGAACCTGCTCGGCACCGGCGGCATCAAGGCCGGTGGCGGTGCGGACCTGAGTTCCGCGCTGCAGGGCATCATGCTCGCGGCTTCCTGGGAGGCCGACCTCTGGGGTCGGCTGCGTTACGGGCGCAACGCCGCCGAAGACGCCTACGCGTCGGCCCGTGCGGACTACGAGTTCGCCCGCCAGTCGCTCGCGGCGCAGGTGGCCCGCAGCTGGTTCACGGCGATCGAGACCAGGCTGCAGCTCGAAGCGATGGAATCGATGGCTGCATCCGCGCGCTCGCTCGTTGCGCTCGCCGGGGACCGGGCGCGCGTCGGCAGTGGCAGCGAGAGGGACGTCGTGCTGGCAAGGGCGGGGCTCGGCACAGTCGAGGACGCTGCGCGTCAGGCACGCCTTGCCCACGCGCAGGCCGTGCGCTCGCTGGAAGTCATCCTCGGTCGCTATCCGGCCGCCGAACTCGGGGTGGCTGCGCGAATGCCCGACATGCCGGGGCCCGTGCCCATCGGTATGCCACTCGAGATGCTCGAGCGGCGACCAGACCTCGTCGCCGCCGAGAGGCGTGTCGCGGCGGCCTTCAATCGCGTGGGCGAGGCCAGGGCTGCGCGACTGCCGACGATCAGCCTGAACGCAAGCGTGTCGGCGCTGAGCAGTGACGTCCTGCAGCTGCAGGACGACTTCGAGAACCCTTCGGCGGGCGCTGGGGGGAAGATTTTCGCGCCCATCTATAACGGCGGAGCCCTGCGTGCACAGGTCGAGTTGCGTACGGCGGAGCAGAAGGAGGCCGTCGCCGCGTACGGCAGCCGCGTCCTGCTTGCACTGCAGGACGTCGAGAATGCGCTCTCGGCGTCCGCCATCCTCGCCGAGCGGGTCGCAATCCTCGAGCGGGTCCTGGCCGATCAGCGCAGGACACTCGACCTGGACCAGCGCTCCTACGAGATCGGGCGGACGGACATGCGTGCGGTCCAGCAGCAGCAGCAGCAGGTGCAGGCGGCACAGGTCGACTACGTGAGGGCACGCAGCGAGGAGCTGGCGCAGCGCGTCAACCTGCACCTCGTGCTCGGCGGAAGCTTCGCGGAACCGCCGGCACTGGCGGCCGCTCGCTAGCCGGGTCGGGGCGCAGGTCGCGCATTCGCGCACGTACACGAGCCGGACGGAAACGGACATGGCAAGTGAATTCAGGCTGAGCGACCCGCCGGACTTCTCGCTGGTGCTCGGCGGGCCCCTGTACCAGCTGTTGCGACGGACGCGACTCGCGGACGACGCGTTGCGGCTGCAGCGCCGGCGCATCGTCGTGATCTCGCTCTTCTCATGGCTGCCACTCCTGGTCCTCTCGGCCCTGGGCGGGCAACTGCTGGGCGGCGGCGTGACGGTTCCGTTCCTGATGGACGTGGACGTCCACGTCAAGTTCCTGGTCGTCGTGCCGCTGCTGATCGCGGCGGAGCTCATCGTTCACAAGCGCATGCGGACGCTGGCACGGACGTTCCTGGACCGCCACCTCGTTCCCGACGACGCGCGGGCCACGCTCGAGGCGGCGATCGGCTCGGCCTATCGGCTGCGAAACTCTGCGCTGGTCGAGGCGCTGCTGATGGCTTTCGTCTACATCGTCGGCGTCACGATCATCTGGCGCCATTACCTGTCCCTCGACGCCGCCACCTGGTACGCGACACCGACCGGCGACGGGACCCGCCTGACGCTGGCCGGAGCCTGGTACGGCTACGTGAGCCTGCCCATATTCCAGTTCCTGCTGTGCCGCTGGTACTTCCGCCTGTTCATCTGGACGCGGCTCCTGTGGCAGGTCTCGCGGATCCGGCTCAAGCTGGTCCCCACGCATCCGGACCGCGTCGGCGGGCTCGGCTTCCTCGCTGCGACCTCGCATGCCTTCATCCCGCTGCTGATGGCACACGGCGCGCTGCTCGCCGGCCAGATCGCCAACCAGATCTTCTACATGGGGTCCGCGCTGACGCAGTACAGGCTCGAGATTCTCCTGCTCGTGATCTTAATGGTGTTCCTCGTCGTGGGTCCGCTGCTGGTGTTCGCGCCCCAGCTGGCGGAGTCGAGGCGGACCGGACTGCGCGAGTACGGCACGCTGGCGCAGCGCTACGTGCGCCAGTTCGACGCCAAGTGGGTACACCCGGACGGCGCCGCCGACGAGCAGATCCTCGGAACCGGGGACATCCAGTCGCTCGCGGACCTCGGCAACAGTTACGAGGTCCTGCGCAGCATGCGAGTCGTGCCCGTCACGAAGGAAGCCATGTTCCAGCTCGCGATGGCGACAGTTGCGCCGATCGTGCCGCTGGTCCTGACGCTGATGCCGCTCGAGGAACTCCTGCGGAAGCTCTTCGGGATCCTCTTCTAGGCCAGCGCCCGCAGCAGCCGCGGCAGCAGCTCGCCGGAGGGTCCGGCCAGCACGAGACTGGCGGCGTCGGAGAGTTCGGTCCGGCCGGGGTTTACCTCGATCACGGTCGCGCCGCGCTGCAGGGCCGCTTCGGCGAGGCCGGCGGCGGGATATACGAGCGACGACGTGCCGATGGAGAGAAACACGTCGCAGGTACCGGCGGCCTCGGCCGCGGCGATCATCGGCCCTCTCGGGATCGGTTCGCCGAACCAGACGACGTCGGGTCGCAGAAGCGCGCCGCAGGCCGCGCAACGCGGCAGACCGTGCCGCGAGTCCTCCGAGCGGTCCGCCACGACCTGCTCCGCGGTGCAGCGGTCACGCAGGATGTTGCCGTGGTACTCGAGCACGCCCGTGCTGCCGGCCCGCTGGTGCAGGCCGTCCACGTTCTGGGTGACGAGCGTGAGTTTCGGTACCCGCCCCGCAAGCTCCGCGAGCGCCCGATGACCCGCATTCGGCTCGGCCCGGCGCACGAGCTCGCGGCGATACTCGTACCAGTCCCAGACGAACTTCGGGTCACGCTCGAAGGCCTCGGGCGTGGCGAGGTCCTCGGGGCGGAATTTTGCCCACAGGCCTGTGAGCGCGTCGCGGAACGTGGGGATCCCGCTCTCGGCGGAGATCCCCGCGCCGGTGAGCACGCAGACGTGACGCGCCTTCCGGAGCGCGTCCGCCGCCTCAGTGATCAGTGGGGCCAGCGCGACGGCGGAATCGTTCTCCACCATCCGCCACCCGCCAGTCACTTTCCGCTCGCCCTCAGGCCGCCTTGCTCGCGCCCGCAAGCTGCCGAAGCACGTACTGCAGGATGCCGCCGTGCTGGTAGTACTCGCGCTCCTTGGGCGTGTCGATGCGCACGCGCGCCTCAAACCTGATCGGCGCGCCGGAGGCCGGGGTCGCGACCACCGTGACCATCTTCGCCGCGCCGCCGTTGAGCCCGATGATCTCGAAGCTCTCCTTGCCCGTGAGGCCCAGGCTCTGGGCGTTCTCGCCGTCCTTGAACTGCAGGGGCAGCACGCCCATGCCGATCAGGTTCGAGCGGTGGATGCGCTCGAAGCTCTCGGCGATCACCGCGCGCACGCCGAGCAGCATGGTGCCCTTGGCCGCCCAGTCGCGCGACGAGCCCGTGCCGTACTCCTTGCCGGCGATCACGACGAGCGGCGTGCCCTCGGCCTTGTATTTCATGGCCGCGTCGTAGATCGACATCTGCTCGCCGGTCGGGATGTGCACGCTGACGCCGCCCTCGGTCCCCGGCGCCAGCAGGTTGCGCAGGCGGATGTTGGCGAAGGTGCCGCGCATCATGACCTCGTGGTTGCCGCGGCGGGCGCCGTAGGAGTTGAAGTCCACGGGCTGCACGCCGTTCTCCATGAGGTACCTCGCGGCCGGGCTCGACTTCGAGATGTTTCCGGCCGGGGAGATGTGGTCGGTGGTGACCGAGTCGCCGAGCAACGCAAGCACCCGCGCGTTGCGGATGTCGGCGACCGCGCCCGGCGTCATGCCCATGCCTTCGAAGTAGGGCGGGTTGCGCACGTAGGTCGACGCCGGCTCCCACTTATAGACCTCGTCCTTCGGAACCTGGATCGAGTTCCAGTTCTCGTCGCCGGCGAATACGCTGGCGTAGCCCTTCTTGAACATCGCCGAGTTCACGCAGCGGGCGACGGTGTCCTGCACTTCCTGCGGCGTCGGCCAGATGTCCTTCAGGAACACGGGCTTGCCGTCAGCGCCGGTGCCCATCGGCTCGGCGTTGAGGTCGATGTCCATCGTGCCCGCGAGCGCGTAGGCGACGACGAGCGGCGGCGAGGCGAGGAAGTTCATCTTCACCTCGGGGTGCACGCGGCCCTCGAAATTGCGGTTGCCCGAGAGCACGGAGGTCGCGATGACGTCACCGGCCTTTACGGCCTCGGAGATCTCCGGACGCAGCGGACCGGAGTTGCCGATGCAGGTCGTGCAACCGTAGCCCACGAGGTAGAAGCCGACGGCCTCGAGCTCCGAGAGGAGGCCGGCGGCCTTTAGGTAGTCCGTCACGACGCGCGAGCCCGGCGCGAGGCTCGTCTTGACCCACGGCTTCGAGGTGAGGCCGCGCTTGTGCGCGTTGCGGGCGACGAGACCGGCGGCCACCAGCACCGCGGGGTTCGAGGTGTTCGTGCAGCTGGTGATCGCCGCCACCAGCACGTCGCCGTCCTTCACGTCGTAGGTCTTGCCGGCCGTCGTGGCGGACGCGCGGCCCGTCGCCGCGGGGTTCTTCTGCTTGCGCTCCTCGGCCATCTTCGCGTGGTGCTTGCGATAGGTGTCCTTCGAGGTCCTGAGCGGCACGCGGTCCTGCGGGCGCTTCGGGCCGGCGAGGCTCGGCTCGACCGTCGCGAGGTCGAGTTCCAGCACGTCAGTGTAGTCAGCTTCGCGCATGCCGTTCGTGCGCCACAGGCCCTGGGCCTTTGCATACGCTTCCACGAGTGCCACCTGATCCGCCGGGCGGCCGGTGAGCTCGAGGTAGCGGATCGTCTCCTCGTCGATGGGGAAGATGCCGCAGGTGCTGCCGAACTCCGGGGCCATGTTGGCAATCGTCGCGCGGTCCGCGAGCGGCAGGCTCGCGAGTCCGTCGCCGAAGAACTCGACGAACTTGTCGACCACCCCCTTCTTGCGCAGCATCTCGGTGATGGTGAGCACGAGGTCGGTGGCGGTGGCGCCGGCAGGCAGCGTGCCCTTGAGGCGGAAGCCGATCACGTGCGGGATGAGCATCGTCACGGGCTGGCCGAGCATGGCGGCCTCGGCCTCGATGCCGCCCACGCCCCAGCCGAGCACGCCGAGGCCGTTGACCATCGTGGTGTGCGAGTCGGTGCCGACGAGGGTGTCCGGGTAGGCGCGCTTGTGGCCGTCCTTCTCCTCGAAGAACACGACGCGAGCGAGGTGCTCGACGTTGACCTGGTGGACGATGCCGGTGTTCGGCGGGACGACCTTGAAGTTGCTGAACGCCGTCTGGCCCCAGCGCAGGAACGAGTAGCGCTCGCCGTTGCGGGCGAACTCGATCCGGTTGTTCTTGGCGAGGGAGTCCGCCGCACCGTAGTCGTCGACCTGCACGGAGTGGTCGATCACGAGTTCGGCGGGCGCGAGCGGGTTGATCTCCTGCGGGTTGCCGCCGAGTCGGGTCATCGCCTCGCGCATCGCGGCGAGATCGACGATCGCGGGCACTCCCGTGAAGTCCTGCATGATGACGCGAGCCGGCGTGAATGCGATCTCGTGGCTCGGCGCCGCCTTCGCGTCCCACTTGAGCAGCGCCTCGATGTCCTCGCGGGTCACGTTGACGCCGTCCTCGAAGCGCAGCAGGTTCTCGAGGAGGATCTTGAGCGAGTAGGGCAGGCGCCCCAGGTCGTGGCCGTGGATCGCCGGCAGGCTGAAGAACTCGTAGGACTGGGTGCCCACCGTCAGCGTCTGGCGGGTCTTGAAACTGTCGCTCATGCAACCTCCGGGGATACGATCGGGCCCGAGTGAAGCTTGGAATTATAGCCTCTGCGGGCGATCACGGCGCCCCCGAGGCAGGTCTCCCCGTCGTAGAAAACCGCTGACTGCCCGGGGGTTACGGCCCGCTGCGGCGTCTGCGTGCGCACCCGGCAGGTGCCGTCCGCCCCGACCGCCACCACGCAGGCCTGGTCCGCCTGCCGGTAGCGCGTCTTGACCGTGCAGGCGAACTCCGCGGCAGGCGGTTCGCCGCCGATCCAGTGGGCGGCGGCGGTCTCGAACTCGCTCGACATGAGCAGCGGGTGATTGTGCTCCTGCACGACGACGAGGGCGTTGCGCGCGAGATCCTTTGCTGCGACGTACCAGGGGGCCTCGGATGCGCCGCGCACGCCGCCGACGTGCAGCCCCTGCCGCTGCCCGAGCGTGTAGTACATCAGCCCCTTGTGAGTCCCGAGTGGGCGTCCGTCCGGTCCCTCGATGACGCCGGGCTGCGCGGGCAGGTATCCGGCGAGGAACTCCGCAAAGGGGCGCTCGCCGATGAAGCAGATGCCGGTGCTGTCGTGCTTGTCGTGGACGGGCAGCGCCCGTTCGTGCGCGATGCGGCGGACCTCCGCCTTCGCCATCCCGCCGACCGGGAACAGCGTTCGCGCGAGCAGTTGGCCCGGAACCGTGTGGAGGAAGTAGGTCTGGTCCTTCCCGGGGTCGGCGGCGCGGAGCAGCCGCGGGCGACCGTCGACCACCGTCGAGCGTGCGTAATGGCCCGTGGCGAACCAGCGCGCCCCGAGCCGTTCGGCGTGAGTGAAGCAGACCCCGAACTTGATCTCGCGGTTGCAGGCCACGTCGGGGTTCGGCGTCCGAGCGGCGGCGAGTTCGTCGAGGAAATGACGGAAGACGCGCTCGCGGTACTCGGCCGCGAAATTCACCGTGTGCAGGGGGATGCCGAGGTCTTGGCACACCCTGCGGGCGTCCTGGAGGTCGGCCGCCGCCGTGCAGTAGGCATCGTCGTCGCCGTCCCAGTTGCGCATGAAGAGCGCGTGGACGTCGTAGCCGGCGTCCTTGAGCAAAGCCGCCGAGACGGCGGAGTCTACGCCGCCGGAGATACCGAGCACGACGCGATCTGGACTGTGCGGAGGACTCACGCCGCACATTCTATCGCGGCCTCGAGGGTTCTCCGCCGGAGGTCCACGCGCGGAACCGTGCGCGGCATGGACGCCGCGCCGGAGCCCCCAGGGAAGGGTTTACGGCGTTTCCGCGCGTGGACCTCCGGTGGAGAACCCAGGCGCGCGCGATGGAAACTGCGCTGCGGTCGTCGAGCTCAGCCGCTCGCGGCGAGGGTCGCGGGCTCTGCGATCAGGTGCGAAATGAGGTCGAGGGGATGGCGGACGCCGGCGAGGTAGTCGTCCACGCAGCGGAGCACGAGCGGGCTGCGCAGCCGGGCGGCCGGGTGGCCGAGTTCGGCGCGGCTGAGCCAGCGGGTACGGAGTATCCCGCGATCGAGCTCGCGGGAGGGGTCGTGCGACAGGAGTTCCCCGCTGAACGCTACGCGCAGGAACGTGCGGCTCAGGTGTTCGGGTCGCCACAGGTAGACGCCGACGACGGAGCGAGGCTCGAACAGCCAGGCCGTCTCCTCGAGCGTCTCGCGCACGATGGCCTCGAACAGCGTCTCGCCGTCTTCGAGGTGGCCCGCGGGCTGGTTGATCACGACGCGTCCGCTGGCGCGCTCTTCGACGACCAGGAACCGCCCGTCGCGCTCGGCGACGGCGGCGACGGTCACGTCCGGCTTCCATACCATGCCGGTCATTATACGAAATCCCCGATGGGGCCCGCCGGGCTCAGAAGTCGACGGCGGTCGCGCGCAACTCGGGCTGGATGATGCTGCCGGCCCACACTTCGTCGAAGTACGCGAGGTAGCGGCGCACCACGGCCTGATCGTCGAACTCGACGATGCCGTCCCAGCGAGCGCAGTTCTGTCGATAAGCCATCATCCGGTCGTCCGCCACGATGAAGGTGCACGGATTGCTGCGGTACTCGGGTGCCACGTTGCGCAGGTCGATGTAGCTCGTGAGCCGCCGCGCCATCTGCATGAAGCGGTTGCCCTCGCGCGAAACGCGGCCCGGGTCCGAGATCAGCACTCGCAGTCGTGCATGGCTGCGGGCGAGCACGAGCCGCTTGAGCGGCTCGAGGAAACAGTCCTGGTCGTAGAGGAGGGGTTCGAGGTCCGGTGTGTAGATCGAGAGGGAGCGCTGCGCCCGCGTGGCGAGTTCGGTGACCGCCGCCCGATATTCATCGAGCGTCGTCAGGATGCTCCGGCTGCCAGCCGCGTCCAGACTCATGTTCATGTTCCCGCCCGATCCCCCGGCGCATGCGCCTGTGTGGGATGCCGACCTCGTCGAACTCGGGCCCTTCGGCCCGGAAACCCAGCCGCTCGTAGAAACCCACGGCGGTCGCCTGAGCGTGAAGGTATACCTGCGTGAGTCCCAGTTCTGTGGCCTGGTTCACGAGGTGGCCTACAATCGCGCTGCCGACCCCGGTGCCGCGGTACTGCGGCAGTACTGCGACGCGGCCAATCTTACCGGTGGGTTCGAGGCGTCCCGTGCCGACCACGTCACGTTTTCCAATAACGGCGAGCACGTGCCGGCTGATCGGGTCGACGGCGTCCCACTCCTCGGCCTCCGGTACGCCCTGTTCCTCGATGAATACGCGGCGGCGGACGGCCTCGAGCTGCGCGCGGTCGCGATCCCAGTGCGCGGGCACGAGCGCAATCGGGCTGCCGCCCGCGGGCTCAGACATCGCGCGCGAGGCGGGCGGCGAGTCCGACGTAGGTCGCGGGCGTGAGCTCGATCAACCGCTTCTTCTCGACGGCGGGCAGCGGTAGCCCGTCCACGAACTTCGCCACGGCAGCCGCATCGAGGCTGCGTCCGCGGGTGAGGGCCTTCAGCTGCTCGTACGCCTCCGGCACCGCGTAGCGACGCATGACGGTCTGGATCGGCTCCGCGAGCAGTTCCCAGTTCGCGTCGAGGTCCCCGGCGAGCCGTTCGCGATCGACTTCGAGTCGGGCGAGGCCCCGTGAGACGGACTGGATCGCGATGTCGGCATGCGCGAGCGCAACGCCGATGTTGCGCTGCACGGTGGAGTCTGTGAGGTCGCGCTGCCAGCGCGAGACGGGCAGCTTGTCGGCCATGAACCGGAGAAGAGCGTTCGAGACGCCGAAGTTGCCCTCGCCGTTCTCGAAGTCGATCGGGTTGACCTTGTGCGGCATGGTCGAGGAGCCGACCTCGCCCGCGACGACCTTCTGGCGGAAGTAGCCGACCGAGATGTAGCCCCAGAAGTCGCGGCACAGGTCGAGCAGCACCGTGTTTGCGCGCGCGATCGCGTCGAAGTACTCCGCCATCCAGTCGTGCGGCTCGATCTGCGTGGTGAGCGGGTTGAACGCCAGGCCGAGCGACTCGACGAGGCGCCGGCACAGCTCCGGCCAGTCGACGTCCGGGTATGCGGCGAGGTGCGCGTTGTAATTGCCGACCGCGCCGTTCATCTTGCCGAGGATCGGCACGCGAGCGAACTCGTCGCGGGCGCGCCGCAGGCGGTTCACGAACACGGCGACTTCCTTGCCGAGCGTGGTTGGCGTGGCGGGCTGGCCGTGCGTGCGTGCCATCATCGGGTCGCCGGCGTGCGTGTGCGCCATGGCACGCAGGGCGTGCAGCAGCGCGTCAAGCCGCGGCAGCAGCACGCTCTCGCGCGCCGCGGCGCAGAGGAGCGCGTACGACAGGTTGTTGATGTCCTCCGAGGTGCACGCGAAGTGCACGAACTCGAGCCGCGGCCTCCACCCGGCATGCTCGCCGAGCTTGCCCTTGATGAAGTACTCGACGGCCTTGACGTCGTGGTTCGTCTCGCGCTCGATCGCCTTCACCGCCGCGGCGTCCGCCTCGCCGAACGACGTCACGATCGCGGCGGCGGCGGCGAGGTCGGCCTTCGAGAGACCCTGCATCTCGGGAATGCCCGGATGTGCCGCCAGTGCCTGCAGCCAGGCGACTTCCACCCGGACGCGGGCCTTCACGAGTCCCGCCTCGCTGAAGAGTTCGCGCAGTTCCGCGCAGCGGGCGGCGTAGCGCCCATCCACGGGCGAGAGGGCCGTGAGGGAGTTGAGGCTCATGCGCAGGTCCGGGGAGGTGTTACGATTCGTGATGATACCGCAGGCCCCGTCCGTGGCGCCTGCGCCCCCAAACGGAGCGCAACCGCATGTCGGCAAACGAGTTTCGACCGGAGCGCGACAGCATGGGCGAGCTCCAGGTGCCCTCGGCCGCACTCTGGGGCGCCCAGACGCAGCGTGCCATCCAGAACTTCCCGATCAGCGGCCTGCGCATGCCGCGCGGGTTCATCCGGGCGCTCGGACTCGTGAAGTGGGCGGCGGCCGGAGTGAACCTGGAACTCGGCGACCTCGATCGCGTGCGCGCATTCGCCATCCAGAAGGCAGCGCTCGAGGTGGCGGAGGGGCGGCACGACGAGCAGTTTCCCGTCGACGTCTTCCAGACCGGCTCGGGCACCAGCAGCAACATGAACGCGAACGAGGTGATCGCACGCCTCGCGACTCAATACGCCGGCGGGGTGGCCGTGCACCCGAACGACCACGTGAACCGCAGCCAGAGCAGCAACGACGTCATCCCCACCGCGATCCACCTGAGTGCCGCGCTCGCCGTTTCGGAGCAGCTCTTCCCGGCGCTGAAGGAGCTGTCGGAGACCATCGCCCGCAAGGCCGCCGACGTCGGCGACACGGTCAAGACCGGCCGCACCCACCTGATGGACGCGATGCCGCTCAGGCTCGGGCAGGAACTCGGCGCGTGGCGCGCGCAGGTCGAGGACGCGGTGTCGCGACTGCAGTCGTGCCGGCCGCGCCTGCACAGCCTCGCGCAGGGCGGCACGGCGGTCGGCACAGGGATCAATGCGCCGCCGGAATTTGCATCCAGGTTCGCCGCGCTGCTCTCGACGCAGACGGGCCTCGACCTGCGGCCGAGCCGGGATTTCTTTGCCGCGCTGAGCTCGCAGGACACGGCCGTCGAGCTGTCGGGTCACCTGCGCACCCTCGCGGTCTCGCTCATGAAGATCGCGAACGACCTGCGCTGGATGAACAGCGGTCCGCTGGCGGGCCTGGCGGAGGTGGCGCTGCCGGCCCTGCAGCCGGGCAGCAGCATCATGCCGGGCAAGGTGAACCCGGTGGTGCCGGAGGCCGTGGCCATGGCGGCCGCGCAGGTCATCGGCAACGACGTGACCGTCACGCTGGCCGGACAGTCGGGCAACTTCCAGCTGAACGTGATGCTTCCCGTCATCGCCTATAACCTGTTGCAGAGCATCGAGCTGCTGACCGCGGGTTCCCACGCCCTCGCGCGCAGCGCGATCGCCGGGTTCGCGGTCAATGAGCGGCAGCTCGCCACGGCGCTCGAGCGCAACCCGATGCTCGTCACGGCGCTGAATCCCGTCATCGGCTACGACCTCGCGGCCGCAATCGCGAAGAAGGCCTACGCGGAACGGCGCCCGGTCCGCGAGGTCGCCGCGGAGATGACCGACCTCGGCGAGGAGAAGCTCGCGAAGCTGCTCGATCCGGGAGCGCTCACGCGCGGAGGCGTGCGTCACGGCGGCGCGGGGGACTGAGTGACCGAGCGCGACCTGATCGAAGCGCGCCTGAGGGGCACGGTGCCTGGCGGCGATCCCCTGCGGGCACTGGTCGCCGGACTCGAGCCCGGACAGACCGAGGCGCTCCGCAAGCTGCTGCCGGCTGAATTCTCGCGCGCTGCGGTGCTCGTGCCGATCGTCGAGCGGCCGCAGGGGCTGACCGTGCTGCTCACGCAGCGGGCCTCGCACCTGAAGAACCACCCGGGCCAGATCAGCTTCCCCGGAGGGCGGATGGAGTCGGCGGACGCGAGTCCGTGGGAGACCGCGCTTCGCGAGACCGAGGAAGAAATTGGAATCGCGCGCCGCCACGTCTCACTCGCGGGCTACCTGAGCGACCACATCGTCATTACGGGTTACCTCGTTACGCCGGTCGTCGGGTTCGTGCGGCCCGGCTTCGAACTCGTGCTCGACCGGACGGAAGTCGACGACGTGTTCGAGGTGCCGCTCGACTTCATCCTCGACCCCGCGCACCACGTGCCGCGCGAGCGACATTTCGGCGGTCACACGTTTCGTGCGCACGACATACCCTACGAGGGACGCAACATCTGGGGCGCCACGGCCGGCATGCTCATGACGCTGTACCGTGTCCTCCGGGAGGGTTGAACGCATGGCGATTGACCGGCTTCTCGAGATCATGTCGCGCCTGCGCGACCCGGAGCACGGGTGCCCGTGGGACCGCGAGCAGACCTGGCTGAGCATCGCGCCGCACACGATCGAGGAAGCTTACGAACTCGCCGACGCGGTCGAGCGTGGCGACCCGGCTCTCGTGCGCGACGAACTCGGCGACCTCCTGTTCCAGGTCGTGTTCCAGGCCCGGATTGCGCACGAGCAGGGGCTGTTTGGTTTCGAGGACGTGGCGCGCTCCATCGGCGACAAGCTCGAGCGCCGCCACCCCCACGTCTTCGGCGCGGCGAGGATCGGCAGCGCGGAGGAGCAGACCGCGGCCTGGGAGCGTCACAAGGCCGAGGAACGCAAGGCGCGGGGCCTGCCGGCCGGCGTGCTCGATGGCCTGACGCTCGGGCTGCCGGCGCTCACGCGCGCCGCGAAGCTCGGCGGACGTGCGGCGCGCGTCGGGTTCGACTGGCCGGATGCGAGCGCCGTCCTCGTCAAGGTCCGCGAGGAAATAGACGAGTTGCAGCAGGCCCTCGCGGCCGGGGACCAAGGCCACGTGAAAGAGGAGCTCGGCGATCTGCTGTTCAGCATCGCCCAGCTGGCCCGCCACCTGCGCGTCGATCCGGAGGGCGCGCTGCGCGAGGCGGGCGGCAAGTTCGAACGGCGTTTCCGGCACATGGAGGCGACCCTCGCGAGCCAGGGGCGCGAGCCCGCGGACGTGACCATGGACGAGCTGGAGGCGTTGTGGGCGCAAGCCAAGCTCGAGAGCGGCTGAAGGCCGAGCTCGGCTCGCTGCGCGCGGAGATCGACGGCTGCCTGCTGCGCGACCGTCGGCGGTTCGCGTCGTGGCTCGATAGGCTGTCACGTCGCGGTGCAACCGTGGACGAGCGCGAGCTCGAGCGGCTCGCCTCGCAGGTGCGCGGCTCGGCCGCACGCGTTGCCGCGCGACGGGAGTCGGTCCCGGCGGTTCACTACGACGAGACCCTGCCGGTCCACGCCCGTCGCGAGGCCATCGCCGCCGCGATCCGCACCTCGCCGGTCGTCATCGTGAGCGGCGCGACGGGCAGCGGCAAGAGCACCCAGCTGCCGAAGATCTGCCTCGAAGTGGGCCGCGGCGTCGCGGGCATGATCGGCCACACTCAGCCGCGGCGCATCGCAGCGCAGGCGCTCGCGCATCGCCTCGGCGAGGAACTCGGCTCGGCGCCGGGCGACCTCGTCGGTTACCAGGTCCGTTTCGTCGACCGCACCAGCCCGCGAACGCTCATCAAGCTGATGACGGACGGCCTGCTGCTCCGGGAACTCGAGGGCGACCCGCTGCTCGAGCGCTACGACACCCTGATCCTCGACGAGGCGCACGAGCGCAACCTGAACGTCGACTTCCTGCTCGGCGTCTGCAAGCGGCTGGTCAGCCGACGCCCCGACCTGCGCGTGATCGTGACTTCTGCGACGATCGAGACCGCGCGCTTCGCCGAGTATTTCGACGGCGCGCCGGTCGTGGACGTCGAGGGCCGGAGCTTCCCGATCGAGGTCCGCTACCGCCCGCTGCACGAAGAGGACGCCGAGGCGCCGTCGTTGCCGGAGGCGGTCGGCGCGGCGCTCGACGAGCTCGAGCATGACGGCCACGGGATCGAGGGTGACGCGCTCGTGTTCCTGCCCGGCGAGAGACAGATCGCGGAGTGCCGCGACTGGCTGGGTCGCGCGCCCGCGCGGGACTGGGAGGTGCTGCCGCTCTACGCGCGGCTGTCCGCGGGCGAGCAGGACCGCATCTTCGCGCCGCACTCACGCCGCCGCGTGGTGCTCGCGACCAACGTCGCGGAGACCTCGCTCACCATCCCGGCGGTGCGCTTCGTGATCGACAGCGGTCTCGCGCGCGTGAGCCGCTACAGCCCGCGGGCGAAGTTCCAGCGGCTGCCGATCGAGCCGGTGTCGCGTGCGAGCGCGGACCAGCGCAAGGGCCGCTGCGGCCGGGTGGGCGGGGGCATCTGCATCCGCCTGTACTCGCAGGAGGACTTCGACGCGCGGCCGCAGTACACCGACCCCGAGATCCTGCGCACGAACCTCGCGAGCCTGATCCTGCAGATGGCGGCGCTCGGGCTCGGGCAGCCGGAGGAGTTCCCGTTCCTCGACGCGCCGGACACGCGGCTGCTGAACGACGGCTACCGGCTGCTGCAGGAGTTGAGCGCGGTCGACGGCGACCGCCGCATCACGCGTCTCGGGCGTCGCATGGCGGCCTTGCCCGTGGACCCGCGCCTCGCGCGTATCCTGCTCGAGGCTGGGCGCACGGGTTGCCTCGCGGAAGCGCTCGTCATCGCCGCCTTCCTCAGCATCCAGGATCCGCGCGAGCGCCCGTCGGACAAGGCCGACGCAGCGGACGAAAAGCACGCCCTCTTCGCTGACGAGCGCTCGGATTTCATCGCTGTGCTCAACCTCTGGCGCGCTCTCCGCGAGCAGGCGGCCGTCGGCAATCGCGCGCTGCGACGCTGGTGCAGGGAACACTTCGTGTCCTTCGTGCGGGTGCGCGAGTGGCAGGACCTTCACGAGCAGCTCGGCCGGATCACCGCGGCGAAGGATCTCGCCATCAACGCGGAGCCTGCATCGTCGGGGACGCTTCACCAGGCCATCCTCACTGGATTCCTTGGCGGCATCGGCGTGCTCGACGAGAACCGGACCTACCTCGGGGCGCGAGACGCGCGCTTCGTGATCGCGCCGGGCACGCCGCTGCAGCGTCGGCAGCCGCGCTGGATCGTGGCGGCGAACCTCGTCGAGACACAGCGGCTCTATGCGCGGATGGTGGCGCAGGTACAGTCGTCGTGGATCGAGTCAGCGGGCGCGCACCTCGTTCGCAGGACCTACGGCGAAGCACAGTGGTCGACGGAGCGCGGCATGGTGCTCGCGCGCGAGACGGTGTCGCTCTACGGACGGGTGCTCAGCAGCGGGCGCCACGTGAACTTCGCCACCGTCGATCCGGCGATCGCGCGGAGGATCTTCGTCGAGGAGGCGCTGGTGCGCGGCCAGTCGAACCTGCGGGCGGCCTTCCTCGAGCGTAACGCGGAGCGCAGGCGGGAGGTCGAGCAACTGGAGGCGAAGCTCCGGCGGCGCGACCTGCTGGCGGCGGACGACGCCCTCGCGGCGTTCTATCTCGAGCGGATCCCGGCGGACGTCGCGACGGTCAAGGGATTCGAGCACTGGTGGCGGACCGAGGAGCGCCGCAGTCCGGGGCGCCTCGACGTGCCGCGCGAGGTGCTGCTGGCGCAGGCCCTGCCGCCGGTGGCGGAGGGCGAGTTCCCGGACACGCTGTCGATCGATGGCAACGAGCTCAGGCTCCACTACCGCTTCGACCCGACCAGCCCGGACGACGGCGCGACCATCGATGTGCCATTGCCGCTGCTCGGCCAGCTGCCGGTCGCGGAGCTCGACTGGCTGGTGCCGGGGTTCCTGCGCGAGAAGGTGGTGGCGCTGCTCCGCGGTCTGCCGAAGGAGCTGCGCCGCGGACTGGTACCCATCCCGGATTCGGCCGACCGCTTCCTCACGTCGCTGCGCGCCGACGGCGGGGGGATCCTGTTCGATCGGCTCGCGCGATTCGTCACCGAGGAGACGGGGCAGGCGACGGGGCCGGAGGTCCTGCGGGCGGTGGAGCTGCCGCCGTGGCTGCGCTTCAACGTGCGCGTCCTTGACGCCACCGGCCACGAGCTGCGTCGCGGGCGAACGCTCGAGGTGCTGCGGCGCGAGCTGCGGGTCGAGGGAAGCGCTGCCCGGGCCGGGCCCGAGGCGCAGGCCTGGGAGCGTGAGGGTGTGCGGCGCTGGGACTTCGGCGACCTCCCCGAGGACCTGCGGCTGCGGATTGCGGGCGTGAATGTCCGCATGTTTCCGGCCGTCGAGGACTGTGGGTCGACCGTGAGGCTGCGGCTCTGCGCCAACGCGTCGCAGGCCGAATCGCTGACGCGTGACGGCGTCGTACGGCTCGCCGCGCTCGCGACGCCGCAGCAGTACGAGCTCGTCCGGCGCCTCGGCGCGGGCGATCGCGAGTTCACGCTGCTCGCCGCGAGTTCCGGGCACGGCCGTGCGCTCTTCGACGAGATCGCCGACCGCGCGGTTGCTGACGCGCTCGAGGCTGGGGGCGCCGTAAGACCGCGCAGCGCCGCGCAGTTCGAGGCGGCGATCGATGCGGCGCGCGCGCGCGTCGCGGAGTGCGGGGACGAGGTCCTGCGGGTCGTTCGTGCGACGCTGGCCGCTCTCAAGGATACGAACGCTGCGCTCGAGTCGCTGAAGGGGGCCGCTTTCGCCGGAGGACGAGCCGCCGTGCGTGATTCGCTCGACAGGCTGCTCGCGCCGGGCTGGGCGCGCCGCACGCCGGAACCGTGGTTCCATCAGCTGCCGAAGTACGTGCGAGCCGCTCAGCGCCGAACCGAGCGACTGCGCAACGACGTGGAGCGCGACCGCAAGCTCCAGGCGCAGCTGGCGCCGTACCAGGCGGCGCTGAGTGCGCTCGACCGGTCGGCGGACGCGGGCCGACCGGCGCCGGAACGCGAGCGCCTGCGCTGGATGATCGAGGAGTTCCGGGTGTCGCTGTTCGCCCAGGAGCTGCGGACCCTGCAGCCGGTGTCGGCGAAGCGGCTCGACGAGCAGCTGCGGCTGGCCCAGCGGGAGAAATAATCAGGTGCCAGGCACTGGATTTCCGTAATTACGGAAATCCAGTGCCTGGCACCTGATTATTTCTCAAGGAACGGGCGGATGATGTCGATCGGCAGCGGGAAGACGATGGTCGTCGTCTTCTCGTTCGACAGGTCCGCAAGCGTCTGCAGGTAGCGCAGCTGCAGCGCCTTCGGCTCCGCGCTCAGCGCGGCAGCGGCCTCCACGAGCTGGCTGGCGGCCTGCTTCTCGCCCTCGGCATGGATGATTTTGGCGCGTCGCGTCCGCTCGGCCTCGGCCTGCTTGGCCATCGCGCGGATCATCGACTCGTCGAGGTCGACGTGCTTGATCTCCACGTTCGCGACCTTGATACCCCACGCGTCCGTCGACTGGTCGAGGATGCGCTGGATGTCGATGTTGAGCCTCTCGCGCTGGGACAGCATCTCGTCGAGCTCGTGCTGGCCGAGCACGGAACGCAGCGTCGTCTGCGCGAGCTGGCTCGTCGCCTCGAACGGGTTCGCGACCTGGATGATCGCCTTCTCCGGGTCCACGATCCGGAAGTAGACCACCGCGTTCACCTTCACCGAGACGTTGTCACGCGAGATCACGTCCTGCGTGGGGACGTCGAGCACGACGACGCGCAGGTCGACCTTCACCATCCGCTGCACGAGTGGGATGAGGACGATGAGCCCCGGCCCTTTCACGCCGGTGAACCGCCCGAACGTGAACACGACGCCGCGCTCGTACTCGTTCAGGACCTTGAAGATCTGCGTCGCGACCACGAGCAGCGCGACGACCGCAAACGCCAGTATGGAAAAGTTGATGCCCATGGTTTCCTCCCGGGTCAGTTCCGTTCCGGCTCCACCTCGAGCGTGAGGCCGTCGATTCGGCGGATGCGCAGCCGCTCGCCCTCGCGAACCGGTTCGCGGCTCACCGCGTTCCAGATTTCGCCGTGCACGCGTACGAATCCCTGGCGCTGGAACGATTCGACCGCCTCCGCGTGTTCGCGCAGCAATCCCTCCACGCCGCTCACCACCGGGCGCCGGCGCGCCTTGATCGCGAAGGAGACGATCGCAACCAGGACGAGCGCTCCCGCGAGGGCCATCGCCCCGATCACCTGCCAGGCAATCGAGAAGCCGGGCACGCCGTCGTCGAGCAGCATGATCGACCCGAACACGAAGGCGATGATGCCGCCGAGCCCGAGGGCCCCGAAGGCCGGTACGAAGGTCTCGGCGACGATCAGCAGCACGCCGAGGGCGATGAGCGCGAGTCCCGCGTAGTTCACCGACAGCACCTGGAAGGCGAACAGCGCGAGCAGCAGGCTGATCGCGCCGACCACGCCCGGCAGCACCGTGCCCGGGTTGTAGCCCTCGAGGAGCAGGCCGTAGATGCCGATCAGCATCAGCAGGTAGGCGACGTTCGGGTTCGTGATCAGCGAGAGGAACTCGGTCCGCCAGTCGGGCCGCACGTCGCGCAACACGAGGCCCGAGGTCCGCAGCGTCGCCTCGGACGACTTGAGCTTCACGGCGCGGCCGTCGATCGCCTGGAGCAGCTCGGGCAGGTCGGCCGCCACGACGTCGACGACGCCCTGCGACAGCGCCTCGTCCGCCGGGAGGCTCGCTCCCTCGCGCACGGCGGCCTCGGCCCAGGCGACGTTGCGACCGCGCAGCTCGGCGAGACCGCGGATGTAGGCGATCGCGTCGTTCATGGACTTGCGTTCCATGGCCGACCCGGGGTCGCCGGTCTTCGACGAATCCGCCGTGCCGGGCTCGGGGGAGGGCGCGGCCGGCCCGCCGATCTGCACGGGTGTCGCCGCGCCGAGGTTGGTGGCCGGCGCCATGGCGGCGACGTGGCTCGCGTAGAGCAGGAACGTGCCCGCGCTGGCGGCCCGGGCGCCGCTCGGGGACACGTAGGTGACGACCGGCACGTTCGACGCGAGGATGGCCTGCACCATGTCGCGCATCGACGTGTCGAGGCCGCCTGGCGTGTCGAGCGTGACCACCACGACCGACGCCTGCCCGGCATTCGCCTGCTCGAGGGCACGGACGAAGAAGTCACTGGTCGCCGGGCCGATCGGTCCGGACACTGGCACGAGGACGCCCGTCGGCGGAGAGTTTCCCACCGTCGACTGTGCGATCGCGGCCGCGCCCGCCGCGGCGACCGACACGATCGCGAGAACCCAGCCGAGCCACGCCCGGCCGCCTGTCAGTGCGTTCATGCGCCGATCATAGCAGCGCCTCGCCAGGCCGACGCCGCGCCGTATACTTAGCCGGACGACACCGAAATGACACCATGAATCCACCGATCGCACGATGCTGCCGCGCCCTCACGACAGCGTGCCTCACGCTGCTGTCGTTCGCCGCTTCCGGCCAGGCCCCGCCTGCGGCCGCTTCCGCGGAGACGAAGCCCGCGATCCGGGCGCAAGCCCTGCGTCCGGGGCTGCACGTGCTCGCGAGCGCCGGCGGCAACGTGGCCGTGTGGACGGGTTCAGACGGGACCGTCGTCGTCGATGATTCACTCGCCCCGCTCGCGCCGCAGCTCCTCGAGGCGATCGCCAGGATCGAGCCGGGCCCGGTACGCTTCGTCGTCAACACGCACTGGCATCCGGACCACACCGGGGGCAACGAGACGCTCGGCCGCTCGGGCTCGGTCGTCGTGGCCCACGACAACACGCGCGCGCGCATGAGCGAGCCGCAGGTGGTGCAGGAGTACGATCTCAAGGTGCCGGCCGCCCCGAGGGCCGCGCTGCCCGTGGTGACCTTCGCGGATTCTGTCGTGCTGCGCCTGAACGGGGACAACCTGCAGCTCGCGCACGCCGATGAGGCGCACACCGACGGCGATCTCGTCGCGTGGTGGGAACTCGCCAACGTCGTGCACGTGGGCGACCTCTACTACAACGGGTCGTATCCGTTCATCGACCTCGACAGCGGCGGATCGCTCGCGGGCGTCGTGGCGGCCATCGAACTCGTGCTCGATCGGGCCGATGCCAGGACGGTCGTGATTCCCGGCCACGGACCGGTCTCGAACCGCTCCGAACTCTCGGCCTATCGCGACATGCTCGTGGCCGTGGGCCGGCGCGTGCGCGAGGGCATCGAGGCAGGACGGAGCGAGGAAGAGATCGTCGCCTCGCGTCCCACCGCTGATTACGATGAGCGCTTCGGCAAGGGCGGGATGACGGCCGACCGCTTCGTCCGCAACGTGTACGCGGACCTCACGGCCGGCCGCTGAGCCTCAGCCGGACACGTCGAAGTTGATGCCCTGCGCGAGCGGAAGCTCGGTGCCGTAGTTCACCGTGCAGGTCTGCCGCCGCATGTAGGTCTTCCACGCGTCGGAACCCGATTCCCGACCGCCGCCGGTGTCCTTCTCGCCGCCGAACGCGCCACCGATCTCGGCGCCCGAGGTGCCGATGTTGACGTTCGCGATGCCGCAGTCCGAGCCTGACGCGGAGAGGAAGCGCTCGGCATGCTGCAGGCGGTCGGTGAAGATCGCCGAGGACAGGCCGTGGGCGACGTCGTTCTGCATCGCAATTGCCTCGTCGAGCGTCCTGAACGGGATCAGGTAGAGAATCGGCGCGAAAGTCTCGGTGCGCACGATGTCCCAGCCGCTCTCGGCGACCACGATCGCCGGCTCGACGAAGAAGCCCGGGCGGGGCAGGGCCTTGCCGCCGGTGAGCAGCCGCCCGCCGCTCGCGACGGCCTGGGCCACCGCCGACTCGAACTGCCTCACCGCGCCGCCGTCGATCAGCGGGCCCATCAGTGTGCCGGGCTCGAGCGGGTCGCCGATGCGGACCTGGCGATAGGCGCGGGTGAGGCGCTGCTCGAGTTCCGCGAGCCGCGACTCGTGCACGAACACGCGCCGCGTCGTCGTGCAGCGCTGGCCCGCGGTGCCGACCGCGCCGAAGACGATCGACGTCACCGCGAGCTCGAGGTTGGCGAACTCGTCGACGATGATCGCGTTGTTGCCGCCGAGCTCGAGCAGGCTCTTGCCGAGGCGGCGCGCCACGCGCTCGCCCACCTCGCGCCCGACGTGCGTCGAGCCGGTGAACGACACGAGGCCGACGCGACGATCGTCCACGAATCGCGTGGCGAGCTCGTGCGAGGCGTCGACGAACAGCTGGAAGATGCCCGGATACCCGTGCCGCTCGAGCACGTCGTTGCAGATCCGCTGCACCGCGACCGCGCACAGCGCCGTCTTGAGCGACGGCTTCCACACGGTGACGTTTCCGCAGATCGCGGCGAGGAATGCGTTCCAGGACCACACCGCGACCGGGAAGTTGAACGCGCTGATCACGCCCACCACGCCGAGCGGATGCCACTGCTCGAACATGCGGTGGTTCGGGCGCTCGGAGTGCATCGAGAGCCCGTAGAGCATGCGCGACTGGCCGACGGCGAAGTCGGCGATGTCGATCATCTCCTGCACCTCGCCGTCGCCCTCGGCCTTGATTTTGCCCATCTCGAGCGAGACGAGGCTGCCGAGATCCGACTTGTGCCGGCGCAGCTCGTCACCCACGAGGCGGACCGCCTCGCCGCGCTTCGGCGCGGGGACCGAGCGCCACGCGAGCGCGACCTCGTGCGCCGCCACCATCACATGCTCATACTGCGCGTGCGTCGTCGCGAGCACGCTCGCGATGACCTGGCCGGACGAGGGGTTGATCGAGTCGATGCGCCTCGCCGCCGGGTCCGCGAGCCAGCCGCCGCGCGACGACCACGTGCCCGGGTTGACGGCCTCGAGTCCCAGTCTCTTGAGGAGGGCGTCCATTACTTGCCTCCGTTCGCGGCGCGCTGCAGTCCGGTCGTGCCGGCCACCACCATGCGGCCCGAGACGTCCTTGGTGCCGACGTCCGCGTAGAAGCGGCCGAAGCGGTTATCGAGGACGTCCACGAGCTTGAAGTCCTCCTGCCGCACGAAGCCGCGGTAACGGCCCGGCGTGCGCAGCACCAGGTCGACGACGGCCGTGATTCCGGCCGCGGTGGTCACCTGGATCGCCGACCAGAGGCGTCCCGCGATCTTCTGCGGGTAGATCTTGCTCACGTAGTTCTCCTCGCGCAGCTCGCCGTTCTGCCGCCCGGTCACGGCGACGTAGACGATCACGACGTCCTGCAGCGTCTGCGGCACCGCGTTCTCGAGCACGCGCTTCAGCGTGGCGCGGTCCTGGTTGAGCTTCAGGTCGTTCATCAGCAGCCGCATCTGGCCGCAGTGCCCCGGATAGCGGATCGTCTTGTAGTCCATCGACTCCGCCCGCTGGCCATACGTCTCGCCGAGCGAGCCGAGGCCGCCCGAGGTGTTGAAGGCCTCGTAGAGCGTGCCGTCGATCTCGATCTCCTCGAGGCCCTCGAGCGGGGCGACCTCGGAGGCGCGGCCGTTCACGATCGCCTCGCAGGGATTGCCGTACTCGTTGATCAGGCCCTCGGTGGACCAGGTGAGCGAGTACTTGAGAACGTTGTTCGGGTGCTGGGGCAGGGCGCCCACCCGGAGCTTCACGCTGCGCAGTTCGTCGAAGTGCTGGATCAGCGCGTTGGCCGCGATGCTGATGAAGCCCGGGGCGAGGCCGCACTGCGGGACGAACGCACGGTCGGCGTCCTCGGCGAGGCGGCGCACGGCCCGCGTGACCGCGACGTCCTCGGTGAGGTCGAAGTAATGCATGCCGGCGGCGCGTGCGGCCTCGGCGACGCCGACGTTGCAGTAGTAGGGCAGGCTCGAGATCACGGCCTCAACCGGGTGCTTCGTGAGGTGGGCCTCGAGTGCCGGCTTGCTGCCGGCGTCGAAGCCGTGGGCACGCAGGTTCGGGAGGCCGTGCGCCTCTACGACGGATCGCGCGACGATCTCGTTCACGTCGGCCACGTGGACTTCGTAATCCCCCGACTCGGCGAGCAAGCCGGAGATGAGGGAGCCGATCTTGCCGGCTCCGAGGACGAGCACCTTGTGCATGCGGAAACTCCTGGTCTGGTCGGCGGCCTGGCCGGTGGGATCGGACCCGGGGTCCGGTCGGCCGCTCGTTGTGTGGGGCGCGATTCTGACGAAACGGCCCGGGCCAGTCACCTCCGGCCCGCCCGGGATCCGGTTCTATTGCGGTGCAGCGATCCGCGCTAGGATGCCCGGGTGAACGAACGCACCCCCTCCGACTGGACCCCGACGAGCTGGACGTCCCGCCCGGCCGAGCAGCAGCCGAGCTACCGCGACCCGGCGGCCCTCGAGCGGGCCGTGGCCGCCCTCGGGCGGCTGCCCCCCATCGTCGTGTCCTGGGAGGTCGAGGCGCTCAAGCGGCAGATCGCCGAAGCCCAGGCCGGGAACCGCTTCCTGCTGCAGGGCGGCGACTGCGCCGAGTCCTTCGCGGACTGCGAGTCCGGGCAGATCGCCCGCAAGCTCAAGATCCTGCTGCAGATGAGTCTCGTCCTGCTGCACGGTCTCAAGAAGCCCGTGATCCGCGTCGGACGGTTCGCCGGCCAGTACGCCAAGCCGCGCTCGGCCGACACCGAGACCCGCGACGGCGTGACCCTGCCGAGCTACCGGGGTGACCTCGTAAACCGGCCGGCGTTCACGGCTGCGGACCGCGACCCGGACCCGGAGTTGCTGCTGCGCGGCTACGAGCGGGCGGCGCTCACCCTCAATTTCGTGCGCGCCCTGATCGACGGTGGCTTCGCCGATCTGCATCACCCCGAATACTGGGACCTGCAGTTCGTGCACCACTCGCCGTGGCGCGACCAGTACCGGCACATCGTCGACTCGATTTCCGACTCGCTGGATTTCTTCGAGGCGATGAGCGGCAGCCGCGTGCACGAGGCGAGCCGCGCGCCGTTCTATGCGAGCCACGAGGCGCTGCACCTGCACTACGAGCAGGCGCAGGCGCGCTACATCGAGCGCCAGGGCCGCTGGTACAACCTCTCGACGCACCTGCCGTGGATCGGCATGCGCACGGCCGAACTCGGCGGCGCGCACGTCGAATTCTGCCGGGGCATCGCCAACCCGGTCGGCGTGAAGGTCGGTCCGTCCATGGACACCGCCTGGGTGCGCGGCCTGTGCGAGGTGCTGAACCCGCTGCGCGAGCCGGGAAGGCTGGTGCTGATCCACCGCATGGGCGCGGCGCAGGTGGACGCGAAGCTGCCATCGCTCATCGAGGCCGTGCGCGGCACGGGCGTCCCGGTGCTGTGGGTCTGCGACCCGATGCACGGCAACACCGAGAGCACGAGTTCGGGCGTGAAGACGCGCCGCTTCGAGAACATCGTGAGCGAGCTCGAGCGGTCCTTCCGCATCCATCGCGAGCTCGGCAGCTACCTCGGCGGCGTCCACTTCGAGCTGACCGGCGAGGACGTCACGGAGTGCACCGGTGGCGCGCGCGGCCTGGCGGATGCAGACCTCTCGCGGGCCTACCGCACGCAGGTCGACCCGAGGCTCAATTACGAGCAGGCCCTCGAGCTCGCGATGCGGATCGCGGCGAACGCACGCTCGGCCTGACCCGCCCGGCGGCGAGCTCACGTTCGGCCTCGTCGCGCGCGACCTCGCACCAGGCGCCCGGCTCGAGGCCGAGCACGTCCCACGGCCCGATGGCCAGCCGTATCAACCGCAAGGTCGGGTGGCCGATCGCGGCCGTCATGCGCCGGACCTGCCGGTTGCGTCCCTCGTGCAGCTCGAGATCGATCCAGGCGGTGGGAATCGCCTGGCGGAACCGGATCGGCGGGTCACGGGGCCAGAGCCAGCCCGGCTCCGGAACGAGGCGGGCCCGGGCCGGCCGAGTCGGGCCGTCGTTCAGCACCAGCCCGTCCCTGAGTCGCTGCAGGTCGCGCTCCGCGGGCTGGCCCTCCACCTGAGCGAGGTAGCGCTTCGGCAGTGGCGAGCCCGGCTGGCTGATCCGGGCCTGCCAGGGACCGAAGTCCGTGAGCAGCATGAGGCCCTCGCTGTCGAAGTCGAGGCGGCCGGCCGGGTACACGCCACCGAGTGGCACGAAGTCCCTGAGGCAGCGTCGATCGTCGGGGCTCGTGAACTGCGGGAGGACGCGGTAAGGCTTGTTCAGGAGGATCAGGCGCATCGTGGAAATTAGCGCTTGCCGATGGCGCGACCGCAAGACTATCCTCCGTGTTGCGCTGCAACAATCGCGCTCGGCTCGCGTACCGCCCGGGCGCGACCGCACCTTGGAGCATGCCTTGAGCACACAGCCGAAGCTCGATCTGCCGCCGGGCTGCGCGGTCACGGGAACCTTGCGCTCCGGATTCGAAACCATCCTTACGCGGGAGGCCATGGAATTCGTCGTGGATCTCGCGCGCCGCTATGGCCCCCGGGTCGATGAACTGCTGGCCCGGCGCGAGGCGCGACAGAAGGAGATCGACGCCGGCAAGCTGCCGGACTTCCTGCCCGAGACGCGCGCGATCCGCGAGCACGACTGGCACGTCACGGCCATCCCACCGGATCTTCAGGACCGCCGCGTCGAGATCACCGGGCCCACGGACCGCAAGATGATCATCAACGCGCTCAACTCGGGCGCGAAGGTCTTCATGGCGGACTGCGAGGACTCGATGACGCCGACGTGGGACAACGTCGTGCAGGGGCAGCTTAACCTGCGTGACGCGGTCGCACGGCGCATCGAGTTCACGAGCCCCGAGGGCAAGGCGTACAGGCTCAATCCGAAGATCGCCGCGCTCATCGTGCGTCCGCGCGGCTGGCACCTGTTCGAGAAGCACGTGCTGGTCGACGGCAAGCAGGTGCCGGGCGCGTTCGTCGATTTCGGGCTCTACATCTTTCACAACCACGCGGAACTCAAGCGTCAGGGCACCGGCCCGTATTTCTACCTGCCGAAGACCGAGAGCCACCTCGAGGCGCGGCTGTGGGCCGAGGTCTTCCGCCACACCGAAGAGAAGCTCGGGCTGCACCCGCAGACCATCAAGGCGACGCTGCTGATCGAGGTGATCCTCGCGGCGTTCGAGATGGACGAGATCCTCTGGGAACTCAGGGACTACATCGTCGGCCTCAACTGCGGCCGCTGGGACTACATCTTCAGCTTCATCAAGAAGTTCAGCCGCTGGCCGGACAAGGTGCTTCCGGACCGAGCGCAGGTGACGATGACGACGCATTTCCTGCGCTCGTACTCGAAGCTGCTGATCAAGACGACGCACCGGCGCGGCGCGTTCGCGATGGGCGGCATGGCGGCGCAGATCCCGATCAAGGGCGATCCCGCGGCGAACGAGGCGGCGATCGCCAAGGTCCGCGCCGACAAGGAGCGCGAGGCCGGCGATGGCCACGACGGCACCTGGGTCGCGCACCCGGGCCTCGTGCCGGTCGCGATGGAAGTGTTCGACCGTCTCATGCCGACGCCGAACCAGCTGCACCGCAAGCTCGAGGACGTCGAGGTCGAGGCGGCGGACCTGCTCGCCGTGCCGGAAGGCACGATCACCGAGGCGGGCCTGCGCAGCAACGTCGACGTCTCGATCCAGTACATGGCGTCCTGGCTCGGAGGCAACGGCTGCGTGCCGATCCACAACCTGATGGAGGACGCGGCGACCGCCGAGATCTCCCGCTCGCAGGTCTGGCAGTGGATCCACCACCCGGGCGGCATGCTCGACGATGGTCGCAAGGTCACCGTCGAGCTCTTCAGGCAGATTACCCGCGAGGAACTCGCGAAGCTGCGCTCGCAGCTCGGCGAGGCTGCCTTCGCGGCCGGCAACTACGAACGTGCGGCCCAGCTGCTCGACGGCATCACGGTCTCGGACACCTTCGAGACCTTCCTGACGCTGCCGGCGTACCGCGCCATCGACTGACCGAATTCGCTGACACGAGGACCGAGAAATGACAGACAAGGCGGCAACCGCACTGCGCAAGGAATGGCACGACAACCCGCGCTGGAAGGGCGTGAAGCGCCCGTACGAGGCTGAGGACGTGATCCGCCTGCGCGGCAACGTGCAGATCGACCACACCCTCGCGCGCCTCGGCGCCGAGAAGCTGTGGAAGCTGGTGAACACCGAGCCGTACGTCAACTGCCTCGGCGCGCTCACCGCCGGCCAGGCGATGCAGCAGGTCAAGGCGGGCATCAAGGCCATCTACCTGTCGGGCTGGCAGGTTGCCGCCGACAACAACTCCTACATGGCGATGTACCCGGATCAGTCGCTCTATCCGGTCGACTCGGTACCGAAGGTGGTCGAGCGCATCAATGCGACCTTCAAGCGCGCCGACGAGATCCAGTGCTCGCGCGGCGTGCACCCGGGTCACAAGGAATACGTCGACTTCTTCGCCCCGATCGTCGCGGACGCCGAGGCGGGCTTCGGCGGCGTGCTGAACGCCTTCGAGCTGATGAAGGCGATGATCCGCGCCGGCGCCGCGGGCGTGCACTTCGAGGACCAGCTGGCGTCCGTCAAGAAGTGCGGCCACATGGGCGGCAAGGTGCTGGTCCCGACGCAGGAAGCCGTGCAGAAGCTCGTCGCCGCGCGCTTCGCGGCCGACGTGATGGGCACGCCGACGATCGTGCTCGCGCGCACGGACGCCGAGGCGGCGGACCTCCTCACGAGCGACGTGGACGACAACGACAAGCCGTTCTGCACCGGTGAGCGCACGCCGGAAGGCTTCTACAAGACCCGGCCGGGCGTCGAGCAGTCGATCTCGCGCGGCCTCGCCTATGCCCCGTACGCCGACATGGTGTGGTGCGAGACGGGCAAGCCGGACCTCGGCTTCGCGAAGGCGTTCGCCGAGGCGATCCGCAAGAAGTTCCCGGACAAGCTGCTCGCGTACAATTGCTCGCCGTCGTTCAACTGGAAGAAGAACCTCGACGACGCGACGATCGCCAGGTTCCAGCGCGAGCTGGGCGCGATGGGCTACAAGTACCAGTTCATCACGCTGGCCGGCATCCACTCGATGTGGTTCAACATGTTCGATCTCGCGCAGCACTACGCGAAGGAAGGCATGACGGCCTACGTCGAGAAGGTGCAGGAGCCCGAGTTCCTGGCCCGCGACCGCGGCTACACCTTCGTTTCGCACCAGCAGGAAGTGGGTACCGGCTACTTCGACGAGGTTACCCAGGTCATCCAGGGCGGCCACTCCTCGACCACGGCCATGCACGGCTCGACCGAGGAAGAGCAGTTCAACACGGGCGGTGCCCACCACTGACCCGCGGCTGAATCGCAACACGTGAAAGCGGCCCGGGCGGGCGACCGTCCGGGCCGCTGCGTTTCCGGGGGCGGGTGGCCGTCTGGTATCCTCGCGCCCCCGCGGGAAAGCGACACCATGCACTACGACAGGATCACCGTGCCCGCCGACGGCGTGGCCATCACCGTCAACCGGGACGGCAGCATCGACGTGCCGGACGTGCCGATCATTCCGTACATGGAAGGCGACGGCATCGGCATCGACGTGACGCCCGTGATGCTCGACGTGGTGAACGCCGCCGTCGCAAAGGCCTACGGCGGCCGCCGGCGCGTCGCATGGATGGAGGTCTACGCCGGGGAGAAGGCGCTCGCCGTCTACGGTCCGGGCGGCTGGTTTCCGGAGGAGACGCAGCACGCGCTCGAGAAGTACGTGGTCTCGATCAAGGGCCCGCTCGCCACGCCCGTCGGCGGCGGCATCCGCTCGCTCAACGTGGCGATGCGGCAGAACCTCGACCTCTTCGCCTGCGTGCGCCCGATCCGCTATTTCCCGGGCGTGGTGACGCCGATGGCGGACTCGAGTTACGTCGACATGATCATCTTCCGCGAGAACACCGAGGACATCTACGCCGGCATCGAGTACCCGGCGGGATCGCAGGAAGTGCAGAAGCTGATCCACTTCCTGCAGGCCGAGCTCGGCGCGAAGGGCATCCGCTTCCCGTCGAGCTCGGGCCTCGGCATCAAGCCCGTGTCAAAGGAAGGCTCGCAGCGGCTGATCCGCAAGGCAATCCAGTACGCCGTGGACAACGACCGCAGCTCGGTGACGCTCGTGCACAAGGGCAACATCATGAAGTTCACGGAGGGCGCCTTCCGAAACTGGGGTTACCAGCTCGCGAGGGACGAGTTCGGCGCCCTCGAGATCGGCGGCGGACCGTGGCTCGCATTCCCGAACCCGGCGACCGGCCGCGAGATCGTGGTCAAGGACATGATCGCGGACAACTTCCTGCAGCAGATCCTGCTCAGGCCCGAAGACTTCGACGTCATCGCCACGCTGAACCTCAACGGCGACTACATCTCGGACGCGCTCGCCGCCCAGGTCGGCGGTATCGGCATCGCGCCGGGCGGCAACATCGGCGAGGGCGTGGCCGTGTTCGAGGCGACGCACGGCACGGCCCCAGGGTTTGCGGGCAAGGATCGCGTGAATCCGGGCTCGCTCATCCTCTCGGCCGAGATGATGCTGCGCTACCTGCGCTGGACCGAGGCGGCAGATCTCGTCATGAAGGGAGTGGTGAACACCATCGCTGCGAAGGAACTCACCTTCGACCTCGCGCGGCTCCGCAAGGCGATCCGCGCGCCGAAGCACGCGCACCCGAAGAGCGTCGACGATGTGAAGCACGAACTCGAGGAACTGGTGCCGGGTGCGACGCTCGTCGGCACGCGCGGCTTCGGGGAGGCGGTCATCCGCCACATGGATGACTGAGTTCGACCCGGGTTGCCGCCGCTGCGGGCGGCTCGCGGCCTTCCTCGACGAGGGCAGGGCGCGGCACCGGGGCTATCACTGCGCGCCGGTGGCGCCCTTCGGGGATCCGGCGCCGCGGCTGCTGATCGTCGGGCTCGCGCCCGGTTTCCACGGGGCAAACGCCACCGGACGGCCGTTCACCGGCGACTACGCGGGTGTGCTGCTCTACGAGACCCTGCATCACTTCGGCTGGGGCAGCGCGCCGGTCTCCGCGTCGCGCGACGACGGCCTGCGGCTCGTCGGGTGCCGGATCACCAACGCCGTGAAGTGCGTGCCGCCCGGGAACAAGCCGACGCCGGCCGAGATCCAGGCCTGCAATGCATATCTCGCGGCGGAAGTCGCATCGCTGGGCGAGTCTGCGGTCATTCTGGCGCTGGGGTCCATCGCGCATCAGGCGGTGCTGCGCGCGCGGGGCCTCAAGGTGGCGTCTTTCGCATTCGGGCATGGAGCCGAGCATGTTTTGCCGGACGGCCGGCACCTGTTCGACTCGTACCACTGCAGCCGCTACAACACGCAGACCCGACGCCTCACCACGGAGATGTTCCGCGAGGTCGTCGGACGGGCGAGCGAGCGGGCGCGGGCGTCCTAGATTGCGCCGGCGTGAAAGGGATTCGTGATCCGCAACTGGCGATCGATGATCTGGTTGTGCTGCAGGTCCTCGCAGCAGAGGCGACGGCAGCCCGACAGCAGGGCGGCCGCGATCATCAGAGAGTCGAAAACGGAGAAGCGATAACGCTCCGCGATCTGCAGGGCGCGGTCGTGAGTCTCTTCGGTCAGCGGTTCGACACGGACGACGCCGCGGATCGTCGCCAGTATCTCGCGCACTTCGGGCACGGTCAGGCCCAGCTTCCGGGTGGCCACGGAAGCAAACTCGTTCAGTACCTGGACACCAAGGACGGCTCCGTTCGCGAGCAGTTCCTCCGCCCGATCGGCCTTCACATCGTCCGCCGACAGCAGGTAGAGCAGCACGCTGGTGTCGATGAAGGTGTCAGCTTCGCTCATTTGCTTCGAGCCGGTCGAACCTGAAGGACCCGGGGATGCGACCACGGTACTTTCGCAGTCTCGCGAGGAGTTCGCGGCGTCCGGGCGCCTTGCTGATCTCGAACGCAGTGCGGCCGGCCACCTGGATCTCGACCTGATCGCCTTCCTTGAGGTCGAGCGCCTCGACGACTGCTGCCGGCAATCTCACGGCGAGGCTGTTTCCCCATCGGGATACTTGCATGGGAATCTCCCCTTGCGGATATACACCTGATTCAAGTATATCCGAAACGTCGGGTCGGAGGGGCAGCGGCGCTTTCATCAGGATTGATCTCCACGGCCGGCAGCGACGGGCGTGGTGCAGTCTCACCGCGATGGACAGGCGATGTCTTGCGAAGAAAGCCACCGGAATCGCCATAAATCGCGGCGCCCGCTTGCTGCCCATCCGGCGCAATACGAATAGACTTCCGGCGTGACGGACGCCGCCGCCCCCTTCGACCTGCAGACCTTCCTCGCCGCGCTGCCGGCGAAGCCCGGCGTCTACCGGATGCATGGCGCGGACGGCACGATCCTCTACGTCGGCAAGGCCAGGCACCTCAGGAATCGCGTGACGAGTTATTTCCGCGGTCGGGCGCACAGCGAGAAAACGCAGGCGATGCTCACGCAGGTCGCGCGCATCGAGGTGACGGTCACGGCCTCCGAGACGGAGGCCCTGCTGCTCGAATTCAACCTCATCAAGCGGCACCGGCCCCGTTACAACGTCCTGCTGAAGGACGACAAGAGCTTCCCGTTCATCCACCTCACGGCGCACGAGTACCCGCGTCTCGTGTATTTCCGGGGCACCCGCAAGGAGGCCGGTCGCTTCTTCGGTCCGTACCCGAGCAGCGTCGCGGCGCGCGAGACGCTCCAGCTGCTGCAGAAGCTGTTCCGGATCCGTCCCTGCGAGGACAGCTACTTCGCGAACCGGTCGCGGCCCTGCCTGCAGTACCAGATCCAGCGTTGCATGGCGCCGTGCGTCGGGCTCATCTCGAAGGAGGCGTACGCGCGCGACGTGACCGACGCGATCAAGGTGCTCGAGGGGCGCAACGACGAGGTCGTGACCGACCTGCGCCGGCGCATGGACGAGGCCTCGGAGCGGCTGCAGTTCGAGGACGCCGCGCGGCTACGCGACCAGATCGCGATGCTGAAGCAGGTGCAGGCGAGCCAGTCAGTTTCGCGCATCGCGGGCCAGGACACGGACGCCGTGGCGGTCGCGGGTTCCGGCAGCGACTTCTGCATCTCGGTCGTGTTCCTGCGCGGCGGGCGCAACCTCGGCAGCACGAACTACTTCACGCGCGGGGGGCTCGGCGGAGAGGCCGAGGCGCTCGGTGCCTTCCTCGGCCAGTACTACCTCGCCCGGGAGGCGCCGACCGAGATCGTCGTGAGCCACGCGGTGGAGGACGCGGACGTGCTCGAGGCCGTGCTCGCCGAGCGCAGCCAGCACGCCGTTCACGTGCGCTCGAACGTCCGCGGCACGCGAGCGCGGTGGCTCGCCATGGCGCGTGCGAACGCCGAACTCGGCCTCAAGATGAAGGCGGTGAGCCGGGCAGGGCTCGCGGAGCAGTTTGCGGCACTCGGCGCACAGCTCGGTCTCGAGCAGGTGCCAGGCCGACTCGAATGCTTCGATGTGAGCCACACGATGGGCGAGTCGGCGATCGCGTCCTGCGTGGTCATGGGACCCGAAGGTCCCGTCAAGAGTGATTACCGCCGCTTCAATCTCCGTGACCTGACGCCGGGAGACGACTACGCGGGCATGAGGCAGGCGGTGGCGCGGCACTTCGCCCGGGTCGCGCGCGGGGAGTCGCCGATGCCGGACGTGCTGCTCATCGACGGTGGCGCGGGCCAGTTGCAGGCCGTGTTGGAGGCGCTCGAGGAAATCGGCGTGCGGCCGACGATCACGCTCGGCGTGGCGAAGGGCGTGGATCGCCGCGCAGGGCAGGAGCGTCTTTTCTTGGCCGGTCATGACACGCCGCTTATACTGCCAGCGGGGTCTCCCGCCCTGCGATTGATCCAGAGGGTGCGCGACGAGGCACACCGGTTCGCGATCGCGGGGCACCGCAAGGCGAGGGATCGCACGCGTCGCGAGTCGTTCCTCGAAGAGATCGCCGGACTGGGTCCTGCACGCCGCCGCGAGTTGTTGAAGGCCTTCGGTGGCTTGCAGGGAGTGAAGCAGGCATCGGTCGAGGACCTGGCGAAGGTGCAGGGCATCAGCCGGGCCCTGGCGGAACGGATCTACGAACACATGAACCCCGGATCCTGAACGCGTGAATCTCGCGACGCTCCCCAACTTCCTTACGGTCGGCCGCATCGTCGCGGTGCCGCTCGTCGTTGCGCTCTTCTACTGGAGCCACCCCTGGTCGAACCCGCTCGCCGCCGTGGTGTTCATCGCCGCGGCCATCACCGACTCGCTCGATGGTTACCTGGCCCGAAAGATGGGCATCACGACGCCGCTCGGCGAGTTCCTCGACCCGGTCGCGGACAAGCTCATGGTCGCCACCGCGCTCGTGCTGCTGGTGGGGCACGACACGCGGCCGCTGGTCGTCATCACGGCGGTCGTGATCATCGGCCGCGAGATCACGGTCTCGGCCCTCCGCGAGTGGATGGCGCACCTTGGTTCGCGGGCAAAGGTCGCGGTCTCGGGCATGGGCAAGCTCAAGACCATCGTGCAGATGACGGGCCTGAGCCTGATGATGTTCCGCGAGGACGTGTTCGGGCTGCCGATCTACGAACTGGGGGTTATCCTGCTTGTCGCGGCCGGGGTGCTCACGCTCTGGTCGATGGTGTCGTACCTCCAGGCGGCCTGGCCGGAGCTCAAGCGCGGCGCCGGGCCTTGACAGAAGCCGCTATGCCTTTGAAAATGGGTGTCCCCTGGCGGCCTGGGCCGTCTTGGGCGCCCGAGCGGGTGTAGCTCAGTTGGTAGAGCGCGACCTTGCCAAGGTCGAGGTCACGAGTTCGAGCCTCGTTACCCGCTCCATTCTGTAACGTGACCCCGGGCCATCCCGGGGTTATGTTTTTCGGGCCACGGAACGGGCGAGGCTAGGTGGCAGAGTGGTCATGCAGCGGCCTGCAAAGCCGTGTACGCCGGTTCGATTCCGACCCTAGCCTCCATCTCCGTACCGATCGCCTCGCCCCAAGGCCACCGAGGGCTATCGTCCGTCCCGGTGCCCGTGCGAATCTTTGCGCCATGCGCGCCTTCCTGATTGCAGTTGGTCTCGTCTCGACGCTGATCGGCACGTGGGCCGCGGCGGCCGAGCACAATCCAGTCCGTCTCGAACCCGATTTGCTCGCGAGTTCACAGGTCATCCTTCGGTTCCGCGGCAGCGCTACGGACGGTGCGTCGTCGAAGGCGGCCACCGGGAAGGTCGAGGCGTTGCGGAGTCGAACGGGCGTGCCGCTCGAGTCCCGCCGTCGCCTCGGCCCGGAAATGCAGGTCGTCGAACTCGGCGTTCCGGCGACGCCCGACAACGTCGCCGCGAGCCTCGCAATCCTGCGCGCGGACCCGGACGTGCTCTTCGCCGAACCGGATCTGCGCCGCTACGCGCAGGCGCTGCCCGGCGACCCGCTCTTCCCGGGACAGTGGTACCTGCAGAACGCGCCCACGACGCCTAGCGCCGTCGACGCGGTGAGCGCGTGGGACCTGACCACCGGCACCACCGGCGTCGTCGTCGCGGTGCTCGACACGGGAGTGCGCTACGACCACCCGGACCTGCTGCCTGCAACCTCCGGCGGGCGCCTGCTACCGGGCTACGACTTCGTGCGCGATCCGATGAAGGCCAACGACGGCGATGGCTGGGACGACGACCCCTCCGATCCGGGCGACTGGGTGACGGCAGCCGAGGCAGCCTCCGGCCCGTTGAGCGGCTGCACGCCGGACGACAGTTCCTGGCACGGTACGCGTGTCGCGGGCATCGTGGGCGCGCTCTCGAACAACGGCCGCGGCATCGCGGGCCTGACCTGGAGCGGCTGGATCCTGCCGGTGAGGGCGCTCGGCAAGTGCGGCGGCACGGATTCCGACATCATCGCTGCAATGCTCTGGGCCGGCGGCGTGCCCGTCGATGGCGCGCCGGCCAATCCCTATCCCGCCCGTGTCATCAACATGAGCCTCGGGGGCCGTGGCTCGTGCCTGCAGACCTACCGCACGGCCGTAGCGCAGCTCGCGGTTCGAGGCTCGCTGGTCGTCGCCTCGGTCGGCAACGAGGGCAGCGTGGTGGTGGCCCCGGCGAATTGCCCGGGCGTCGTCGGCGTGGCCGGCATCCGTCACGTCGGCACCAAGGTCGGGTTCAGCAACCTGGGTCCGGGCGTGGCGTTGAGTGCGCCGGGCGGCAATTGCGTCAACGTCGGCGCCGGCGAACCGTGCCTCTTCTCCATCGACACGACGACGAACCTCGGCCTCACGACGCCGGCCGCGAGCGGCTACACGGACCAGCTCAACTTCAACGTCGGCACGAGCTTCTCGGCGCCGATCGTCTCCGGGATCACGGGCCTCATGGCGGCGGTGAACGGGCGGCTCACTCCGGGGCAGCTATACACGCGACTGCAGGAAGGCGCGGTCCGGCCGTTCCCGTCGTCGCCGGATCCGAGCGTGCCGATCTGCCGCGTGCCGGTGAGCTCGAACGACATCCAGGCGAGCGAGTGCGTCTGCACGCTGCAGACCTGCGGCGCGGGCATGGCGAACGCTGCGGCGTCCGTGCGTGCGGCGCTGAGGCCCGTCGTGGCGATTGCCGTGCCGTCGAACGTGTCACCCGGCCAGAACGTGCAGCTGAGCGGCGCAGGCAGCGGCGCGGCGTGCAATCGCTCGATCACACGGTACGAGTGGACGCTCGTCGGGAGCGATGGCGCGCCGCCCGGGATCGTCGGTGCCGGTACCGACACCGCCGCCGTCGTTGCCCCGGCCTCGGGTTCGTTCACGCTGCGCCTCACCGTGACTGACGACGCTGGCCGCACCGACGCCGCGGACGTGGTGGTCGGACCCAACTCGGCGACGACCGGCGCGCCGTCCGTCGCCGGTGGCCCGGCATGCCCGACCCCGATCACGATCGTGGTCCCGGTAGCTGTTTCGGTGTCGCCTGCCTCTGTGACGCTGGTTGCGGGCGTCGGTACGCAGGCATTCAACGCGTCGGTCGCGAACGCGTCCGACACGCGGGTCACCTGGTATGTCAACGACGTCGCCGGCGGCAACGCCACGGTCGGCACGATCACGGCGGCTGGGCTGTACGCAGCGCCTGCGCAGCGGCCGGACCCGGCGACCGTCACCGTCAAGGCCGTCGCGGTCGCGGACCCGGGCAAGGCGGGGACCGCGACCGTGACGATCGCCCCGCCCGCGCCGATCAACACCGGTGGCGGCGGGGGAGGCGGCGGAGGCAGCGTCGGCCTCGGGTTCCTCGTGCTACTCGGGCTCGCGCAAGTGCGACGAAAGGCGCGCACATGAAGACCATCATCGAGCCGTTCCGCATCAAGGTCGTCGAGCCGATCCGGCTCACCACGGTCGAGGAGCGCCAGGAACTCCTGCGCCGCGCGGGGTGGAACCTCTTCGCGATCCACTCGGACGACGTGATCATCGACCTGCTCACCGACAGCGGCACGAGCGCGATGAGCGCCGCGCAGTGGGCGGCCGTGATGCGCGGCGACGAGTCCTATGCGGGGTCGCCGTCCTTCTACCGGTTCGAGGCGGCCGTGAAGGCCCTGATGCCGTTCAGGCACGTGATCCCGACTCACCAGGGTCGCGCGGCGGAGGCGATCCTCTTCGCGCTGGTGGGCGGGGCGGGACGCATCGTCCCGTCCAACACGCACTTCGACACGACGCGCGGCAACATCGAGGCCACGGGCGCTGAGGCCGTCGACCTCGTCATTCCCGAGGCGCACGCCCCGGACGTGCCGCACCCGTTCAAGGGCAACATCGATCTCGCGCGGCTCGAGCGACTGCTGGAGTCCTCCGCCGAGCGCGTGCCGCTCGTCATGCTCACCGTGACGAACAACGCGGGCGGCGGACAGCCCGTGAGCCTCGAGAACATCCGCGCCGCCGCGGCCATCGCGCACCGGCACGGCAAGCCACTGTTCATCGACGGGTGCCGGTTCGCCGAGAACGCCTGGTTCATCAGGAGTCGCGAGGCAGGGCAGGGCGGACGGCCCGTGGCCGACATCGTGCGCGACATGTTCGCGGTCGCCGACGGCATGACGATGAGCGCGAAGAAAGATGCGTTCGCCAACATCGGTGGCTGGCTCGCGTTGAACGACGACGCGCTCGCGGCCGGGGCCCGCAACCGCCTCATCCTGACCGAGGGCTTCCCGACCTACGGCGGTCTCGCCGGGCGCGACCTCGATGCGATCGCTGTCGGGCTCGAGGAGATCGTCGACGAGCAGTACCTGCGTTACCGCGTGCGCACCAACGAGTATGTCGGCGAAAAGCTGCTCTCGCTCGGCGTGCCGATCGTGCGGCCGGTGGGCGGGCACGCCGTGTTCGTCGACGCGCGACGGTTCCTGCCGCACATCCCGCCACTCGAGTACCCGGGGCAGGCGCTTGCGGTCGCGCTCTACGAGACCGGGGGCATCCGCGCCTGCGAGATCGGCACGGTCATGTTCGGCCAGAAGCCCGACGGGTCGGAGGCGCCGGCCGACATGGACCTCGTGAGGCTCGCCATGCCGCGGCGCGTCTACACCCAGTCGCACGCCGACTACATCGTCGAGGTGTTCGAGGAGGTGGCCCGCCGCCGCGACCGCCTGCGCGGGATGCGCATCGTCGAGCAGCCGGGGCGGCTGCGGCACTTCACGGCCCGCTTCGAGCCACTCAGCTGAGCGGTTCGAACCGCGCCTGGAAGAACCGCAGGTATTTCGGCTCGTAGACCATGCGCAGGCCCCGGGCCGAGCTGCGCGCGTCGTACACGGCCTTCACGGCCTCGGCGACGACGTCCATGTGTGCCTGCGTGTACACGCGCCGCGGGATGGTGAGCCGCGTCAGCTCGAGTTTCGGGTAGTGATGATCGCCGGTCGCGGGATCGCGGCCGGCGCTCACGATTCCTCGTTCCATCGAGCGGATACCGGAGTCGAGGTACAGTTCCGCGGCGAGCGTCTGGGCCGGGAACTGATCCTGGCGCAGGTGAGGGTAGAAGCCGCGCGCGTCGAGGAAGATGGCGTGCCCGCCCACCGGCTGCACCATCGGCACGCTCCAGTCCTGAAGCAGCTCCGCGAGGTAGCGCACCTGGCCGATGCGCGCGCGCATGTGCTCGTCCTGCATCGACTCGCCGATGCCGATCGCCATCGCTTCCATGTCGCGGCCGGCGAGGCCGCCGTAGGTGTGCAGCCCCTCGTAGACGACGACCAGGTTGCGCAGCTCCTCGAAGAGAGCCCAGTCGCGCACGGCCAGCCAGCCGCCGATGTTGACGAGCGCGTCTTTCTTGGCGCTCATCCACGCGCCGTCGGTGTGGCTGCAGAACTCGCGGACGATCTCCGCGAGCGGCGTCTCCGCGTAGCCCGCCTCCCGCTCCTGGATGAAGTACGCGTTCTCGACCAGGCGCGTGGCGTCGAGGAACAGCCGGATGCCGTGCTCGCGGCAGAACGCGTGCACCGCTTTCACGTTCGCCATGCTGACGGGCTGGCCGCCGGCCATGTTCACCGTCGCGGCGAGGCTCACGTAGGCGACGTTCCCGGCGCCGCGCTCGCGCACGAGATCCTGCAGCTTCGCGAGATCGACGTTGCCCTTGAACGGGCCGAGGTCGGCGGTGTCGTGCGCGGCATCGACGATCACGTCCACGAAGGTCCCGCCGGCCAGTTCCTGGTGCAGGCGCGTGGTCGTGAAGTACATGTTGCCCGGCACGTACTGGCCGCGGCGGATCGTGGCCTGGCTCAGGAGGTGCTCTGCGCCGCGGCCCTGGTGCGTGGGCACCACGTACGGGTAGCCGTAGTAGCGCTGGATGGCCTCCTCCAGGCGGTAAAAGTTGCGGCTGCCCGCGTAGGCCTCGTCGCCCAGCATCATGCCTGCCCACTGACGGTCGCTCATCGCATTCGTGCCGCTGTCGGTGAGTAGGTCGATGTAGACGTCGTCCGACCTGAGCAGGAACGTGTTGCAGCCGGCCTCGGCAAGCGCCTTCGCCCGGTCCTCGCGGCGCGTCATGCGCAGCGGCTCGACCATCTTGATCTTCCACGGCTCCGCCCAGGAACGGCGTCCGGACTGCTGGCCCATGGTGCGGTGGATCGTGTCGCTCATGGCGATGCTCCGCGGCGGTTTGCGCAATGCCGGTGGCGACGGACTATAGGCGCGTCGACGCCGTCGAGGCAGCGCGGAAAACCGCGGACCAGCGTGGTGCCCGGGGCCGGGCTCGAACCGGCATGGGGTCGCCCCCGAGGGATTTTCTTACCAGCTACAGCTTTCGCTGCTGGCCCCGCCCATCCACGGATCCGGGGCCATTTGTGGTCTGGACTTTCTCTTTGCCGTGTCGCGCCCGGCGTGCGGGGCGCGAGTTAGGCAGGGGCCGTCAAGTCTCTACACTTTCCGCGGCGCGAGGCCGCGGCTTAGCTCGGGATTGCAGGCGCGCACGGCGGTGCTGTTTCCCCGAATTTGACCCCATTCACCCGGCCGTTTCCGCGCCGGGTGCTCAAGCGATCAAGTCCCTTGCGTCTACCAATTTCGCCACCCGGGCACGGGAAGCGCGTCCGATCATACACCCGGTCAGGCGCTGCGCGGCTCGCGGCGGATCCGACGGCGGTACCGATGCTTGCGACCGCGTATGTCGGCGCCGAGGGATCGAAAGGTGATGGTGAGGCCGATTGCAGCCAGGACGAAGATGAGCAGCCCGCCGCCGATCGTCATCACTGTGTCGGCTGTCCGGGGAGTGATGTCGATGGCTGGAGCAGGTTTCGCAGCCCGAGTCTCGACCTTCGGACCGGGCGAAACGGGGGCTTTGGATTGCGTCCGCGTCTCCCTGGCCGCTCGAGCATCCGCCTGGGCGAGCAGGGCCTCGAGTTCGGCAGCTCCGTCTGCGTTCACCGCGACGAGCGGCACGGCCGTCAAAAGTGCGCCCGCCAGGATGGCGGCCAGCAAAGATCTAGTCCATGAACGCATGGCGGGCTCCCTTTGACTCCCACCCCCGCACGCTTTTACCCGGTTCACGTTACAGTCTCAAAAAGGCAGGGTCAACAATCGGTTACAGCGAAATCTTTCGCGTTAAGTAAGATCCCTGGATTCGAGGCGCGGTAGACTGCTGGTCCGCTCGGCCGCTCGCCCCGCCCATGAGAACCTTCACGAGTCGTCACGCCATAAAGTCCGTCCTGTGGTTTTGCCTCCTTGGCATTTTCGCCACCGCGCAGGCGGCGGATTCGGACCGGGTCGGCACCGACGGCGACGGCAACGTCTACACGGTCGACGTCGCGCGGCTGTCGAGGGACGGCAGCATCGTGTCGGCCGACGTGCGCACCGAGTACGCGCAGCCAAGGAAGATCGACGGCGTCGACACCCCGGCTTTCGCCGCGCTCGACCGGATGATCGTGGATTGCGCTCAGGGGTCCTTCGCGGTCCAGTCGCGAACACTCGTGCTCGCCGACGGGACCGAGGTGCCGCGCGGGGTCACCCCGCGTGCCGAGGTGCGATTCAGGCCTGCCGCCGCTGGTTCGATGTCGGAGGCGATCGTGCTCTTCGTGTGCAAGGCCGCGGGCGTCACGCGCCCGTAAGACTGATCAGGCGTCCGCCGCCCGGGTGTCGAGGGCGATCCCGGCGATCTCGTAGCCGCGCCGGAAGTCCTGCACGTGGCGCGTCATCCAGGACTGTGCCTCGGCGGCGTCGCCCTTGCGCAGCGCCTCGATGATGCAGCGTTGCGCCACCACGATGCGCGAGCGACCCTGTGGAACGCGGTCGATCATGCGGCGCAGCGACGGCGCGAGCAGGCGCGTAACCGGCTGCATGGCCAGCACCAGCACGCGGTTCGCGCTCGTGGCGGCCAGCGACCCGAAGAAGTCCACGACCCCGTCCACGGCCGCGTCCGGGCGGCGAGCGCTCTCGACCCGGCCGGCGCAGAGTTCGAGCCGCTCGAGGTTCTCGGGCCGCGCGTGTGCGGCGGCCAGGGCCGCGGTGCGCGGCGCGATGGCGAGCATGGCCTCCCACAGTTCGATGAACGTGACGTCGTCGAGCGCGAGCGCGTTTCTCATCGTCGAGGCGGTGGCGGCCTGCCCGGGCCGCGTGACCCTGAGGCGCTTGGTGCCGGCGGCCCGACCGACGAGGCCGGCCGATTCGAGCCGGCGCACGGCTTCGCGCACGGTGGAGCGGTTGACGCCGAACTGCCGCGCGAGCTCGGTCTCGGAGGGCAGGGGGTCGCCCTGGCGCAGGCTGCGCCCGAGGATCTTGCGCTCGATTGCTGCGGCCACGCGACCGTAGGCCGGCTGCGACTCGAGCGGCTCGAAAAGCGGCGCCTCCGGGTTCCGGCGGGCCTTGCGGGCGGATGGTGTCGGTATTTGACGAATCATCGGATTGTCGGACAATATACCGGGGCCCGCGCCGGGGCAAGCGGACGGAGGGTTCGGACGTGCAGGACTTCGATTTCGGCCTGGGTGAGGACATCGGCATGCTGCGCGAGGCGGTGCGTTCGTTTGCCGTCGCCGAGCTCGCGCCGCGCGCGGAGGAAATCGACCGGACCAACCAGTTCCCGCGCGATCTCTGGCCGCGCCTCGGCGAACTCGGGCTCCTCGGCATCACGGTCGAGCCGGAGTGGGGCGGCGCCGGGCTCGGCTACCTCGCCCACGTGGTCGCGATGGAGGAAATCAGTCGCGCCTCGGGCTCGGTCGGGCTGTCCTACGGCGCGCACTCGAACCTCTGCGTGAACCAGCTCCGTCGCTGGGGCAGCGAGGAGCAGAAGGCCCGTTACCTGCCGAAGCTCGTGAGCGGAGAGCACCTCGGCGCGCTCGCCATGAGCGAGCCGGGAGCCGGCTCCGACGTGATGAGCATGCGTCTGCGCGCGGAACCCCGGGGCGACCGCTACGTGCTGAACGGCAACAAGATGTGGATCACGAACGGCCCCACGGCCGACGTGCTGGTCGTGTACGCCACGGTCGACTCCACGCTCGGCACGAAGGGTGTCACGGCCTTCCTGGTGGAAAAGGGATTCAAGGGATACTCCACGGCGCAGAAGCTCGACAAGCTCGGCATGCGCGGATCGGACACCGGCGAGCTCGTGTTCGAGGACTGCGAGATCCCGGCCGGGAACGTGCTCGGCGCGGTCGGCGGCGGCGCGAAAGTGCTCATGAGCGGCCTCGACTACGAGCGGGTCGTGCTCTCGGGCGGGCCGCTCGGGCTGATGCGCGCGGCGCTCGACCTCGTGCTGCCGTACGTGCACGAGCGCAAGCAGTTCGGCCAGCCGATCGGCACGTTCCAGCTGATGCAGGGCAAGATCGCCGACATGTACACGACGACCAGCGCCTGCCGTGCATACGTCTATTCCGTGGCCCAGGCCTGCGATCGTGGCCAGACGACGCGCATGGACGCGGCGGGCTGCATCCTGCTCGCCTCCGAGCAGGCGACACAGGTCGCGCTGCAGGCGATCCAGGCCCTCGGCGGCAACGGCTACATCAACGACTTCCCGGCGGGACGCTTGCTGCGCGACGCCAAGCTCTACGAGATCGGCGCCGGCACCAGCGAGATCCGCCGCATGCTGATCGGCCGCGAGCTCTTCGCGGCGTCGACCTGAGGGGCTCGCGTGAGCGTCATCCAGAGTCGCGTCAACCCGGCCTCGCCTGAGTTCGCCGCCAATGACGTGGTGAACCGGCGCCTCGCGGGCGAGCTTCGCGAACTCGTCGGCCGCGTGCGCGAGGGTGGTTCCTCCGCCGCGCGCCGCCAGCACGAGAGCCGCGGCAAGATGTTCGTGCGCGACCGCATCGACCGGCTGCTCGACCCGGGCTCGCCGTTCCTCGAGGTCGGCCAGCTCGCCGGACACGAGATCTACGACGACTGGATTCCCTCCGGCGGCGTCGTCTGCGGCATCGGTCGCGTGAGCGGCCTGGAGTGCATGATCGTCGCGAACGACGCAACGGTGAAGGGCGGCACGTATTACCCGATCACGGTGCGCAAGCACCTGCGGGCCCAGGAGATCGCGCTCGAGAACCGGCTGCCGTGCATCTACCTCGTCGACTCGGGCGGGGCGTTCCTGCCGCGCCAGGACGACGTGTTCCCGGACAAGGAGCACTTCGGCCGCATCTTCTACAACCAGGCGCAGATGTCCGCACGCGCGGTCCCGCAACTCGCGGTCGTGATGGGCTCCTGCACGGCGGGCGGCGCGTACGTACCCGCGATGTGCGACGAGTCGATCATCGTGCGCGAGCAGGGCACGATATTCCTCGGTGGGCCGCCCCTTGTGCAGGCGGCGACCGGCGAGCGCGTCGACGCCGAGACGCTCGGCGGCGGCGACGTGCACGCGCGGCAGTCGGGCGTCGTGGATCACCTGGCCGACAATGATGCGCACGCGCTGTGGATGGCGCGCAGGCTCGTCGCCCGCCTCAATCGCGCGGGAGCGCGACCGCCCCCGGTCGCGGAGCGCGCGCCGCGCCATGCGGCCGACGAACTCTACGGTGTGGTGCCGCGCGACACGCGCCACCCCTACGACGTGCGCGAGGTGATTGCGCGCATCGTGGACGCCTCCGAGCTCGACGAATTCAAGGCGCTCTATGGCACCACGCTCGTCTGCGGCTTCGCGAGCATCGGCGGCTACCCGGTGGGAATCATCGCCAACAACGGCGTGCTCTTCTCGGAATCGGCGCTCAAGGGCGCGCACTTCGTCGAGTTGTGCAACCGCCGGCGCATACCGCTGCTGTTCCTGCAGAACATCACCGGCTTCATGGTTGGCCGCAAGTACGAGGCGGGCGGCATCGCCCGCGACGGCGCCAAGATGGTGACCGCGGTGGCCTGCGCGTCGGTGCCGAAGTTCACGGTGCTGACCGGAGGCTCGTTCGGTGCCGGCAACTACGCGATGTGCGGGCGTGCCTACGGCGGCCGGTTCCTGTGGACTTGGCCGAACGCGCGCATCTCCGTGATGGGCGGCGAACAGGCGGCGACCGTGCTCGCCCTCGTCAGGCGCGAGGGCATGCAGCGCCGCGGCGAGGAGTGGCCGGAGGACGACGAGAAGTCGTTCCGCGACGAGATCCGTGACCAGTACGAATCCCAGGGCCACCCCTATTACGCGAGCGCGCGCCTCTGGGACGACGGGGTGATCGATCCCGTCGACACCCGCGAGGTCCTGAAACTCGCGCTCGCCACGGCCACGTGCCGGCCGGACGAGGGCGAGTCCCCGTACGGCATCTTCAGGATGTAGCCCATGCTCGAGAGCGTGCTGATCGCGAACCGCGGCGAGATCGCCTGCCGCGTCATCCGCACCGCACGGCGGATGGGGTTGCGCACGATCGCCGTTTATTCGGAGGCCGATCGCGGAGCGCTGCACACCCGCCTCGCGGACGTCGCGGTGCCGATCGGCCCGGCGGCGGCTCGCGAGAGTTACCTGGACGTCGAGCGCATCCTCGAGGCGGCGCGCGGGCAGCGTGCCGCGTCCATTCACCCGGGCTACGGCTTTCTCTCGGAAAACGCTGCCTTCGCGCGCGCCTGCCGCGAGGCGGGCATCGTCTTCGTCGGGCCGCCCGAGAGCGCGATCCTGAGCATGGGCTCGAAGAGCGGTGCACGCCAGCTCATGGCGTCGGCGGGCGTGCCCGTGCTGCCCGGATACGATGGCGATGACCAGTCGGCGGCGCGGCTCGAGGCCGAGGCCGCCCGTCTCGGGTTCCCGCTCCTGATCAAGCCCACGGCGGGCGGCGGGGGCAAGGGCATGCGCATCGTACGCAAGACCGCGGAGTTCGCTGAGGCGCTCGCGGGCGCGCGCCGGGAAGCGGCGAAGTCGTTCAACGACGACCGCGTGCTGCTCGAGCGGTTCGTCGAGAAGGGCCGGCACGTCGAGATCCAGGTCTTCGCGGACGCGTCGGGCCACGCGGTGCATCTCTTCGAGCGCGACTGCTCGCTGCAGCGCCGGCACCAGAAGGTGATCGAGGAGGCTCCCGCGCCGGGGCTCGCCGATGCGACGCGCGAGGCCATGGGCACCGCGGCGGTCGCCGCTGCGCGTGCCGTCGGCTACCAGGGCGCCGGCACGGTCGAGTTCCTCTACGACGGCTGCGAGTTCTATTTCCTCGAGATGAATACGCGGCTGCAGGTCGAGCACCCGGTGACCGAGATGATCACGGGCCTCGACCTCGTCGAGTGGCAGTTGCGCGTCGCGAGCGGCGAGGAGCTGCCGCTCGCCCAGACGGACATCCGCCGCTCGGGTCACGCGGTCGAGGCGCGCCTCTATGCCGAGGATCCGGAGCGCGGCTTCCTGCCGTCGACTGGCCGGCTGCAACGCCTGCGCTACGCGGACGGCATCGATCACGTGCGCGTGGACAGCGGCGTACGCGAGGGCGACGAGGTCACGGTTCACTACGACCCGATGATCGCGAAGGTCATCGCGTGGGCGCCCGACCGGGCCGCCGCCCTCGAGCGGCTGCGGACCGCCCTCGAGCGCACCGAGGTCGAAGGCGTGCGGACGAACGCGAGGTTCCTCTGGGAGATCCTCGGCGCGGAGCCCGTGCGTGCCGGCGACGTGAGCACGCGGCTCCTGGAGACGACGCTGCAGCCCGTCGGCGAGACGGCCGCCGAGCGCGCCGACGCCTGGCTGGTGGCGGCGGCCGCGCACGTCGCGCCGGAGGCGGGCGGTGCGATCGCGAGTCCGTCGACATCACCGTGGGTGGCCGACGCCGGCTTCCGTCTGAACGGGGAGCCTGCCGTGCGCCTCGCGCTGCGTCTCGGCGAGGAGGCGCACTGGCTGCGTGTCGCCCGCCATCGCAACAGCATCACGGTCGGCCTCGCGGGTCACGACCACACGGTGATGCTGGAACCCGCGGCCGGGGGGCGCCTCGCGGGCCAGGTCGATGGGCGCGACCTCGAGGCGCGCGTCGATCGCGACGAGGAAGCGACGGTCGTCCGGCGCCAGTGCCTGCGTTTCGAGTTCAGGCCCGATACCGGAGCCGAGCACCACGCATCCGCCGAGCACGAGGGTCACGTGCGGGCGCCGATGCCGGGTCACGTGCTCGACGTGCGCGCGGCTGCCGGTTCGCAGGTCGCCGCCGGGGACGTGCTCGTCGTCCTCGAGGCGATGAAGATGGAGCACTCGCTGGCAGCGCCCTGGGCCGGAGCGGTGAAATCGGTCGCGGTCAAGCCCGGTGATCGCGTAGAGGAGGGGGCGGAGCTCGTCGTCCTCGAGCCCAGGGAGGGCGCTTCACCTCGGCAACCCGCAGCGCCGGACTGAGTCTCGATTTGCTAGACTTCGCGGCCACTTAAGTCGCCCCGCCGGACGGGTTCCGGGCGACCGGACTGCCTGAGCGTGGGCGGAGGATCGATGTTGCCCGACAGGGCGGTGCTCGAGGCTCGAGCGATTAATGCCTGGCGAGGCGACCGACACATCCTTCGGGACGTGTCGTTCTCCGTCCGTTCGGGCGAATTCCTGAAGATCACCGGGCCGAACGGCGTGGGCAAGACCACGCTGCTCAGGGTGGTCTGCGGACTGCTGCCGGCCGAGAACGGCGCGATCGACTGGTGCGGCAAGCCGGTGCAGGGCAGGAGCGACGAGTTCCACGCGCAGCTCGGCTACCTCGGCCACCCGAATTCCCTCAAGTCGGACCTCACGGCCCGCGAGAACCTGCGCTTTCTCGCCGGCCTGCGCCAGGAACTGGCGGCGAAGGACATCGACGCCGCCCTGGACCGCTGCGGCATCCTCTCCCGTGGTGACCTGCCCGCGCGGTCCCTGTCGGCTGGACAGAAGCGTCGGCTCGCCCTGGCGCGGCTGCTCCTCGCCGAGGCGTCGCTCTGGGTGCTCGACGAGCCCGTGACCAACCTCGACACGGCCGGCATCTCGCTCGTCGAGGAGCTGATCCAGGACCACGTGACCCGCGGCGGCCTCGCGCTCGCGGCCGCGCACCAGCGGCTGCTCGATCACTCCCCGAATCTGCGGCGACTGGAGCTGTCCTGATGCGTCGCGCATCGGTTTCCTCCGCCGCCTGGCTCGTCTTCACGCGCGACCTGACGCTCGCCTGGCGTCGCTGGGACGAAGTGGCCCAGCCGCTCATCTTCTACGTCGTCGTCACGACGCTCTTCCCGCTCGCGACCACACCGGAGCTGGCCCAGCTGCGCACCATCTCGGGCGGCGTCGTGTGGGTCGCGGCATTGCTGTCTTCGCTGCTCGCGCTGGAATCCTTGTTCCGATCCGATGTCGAAGACGGCACCATGGAGCAGTGGGTTCTGTCGGGCCAACCCCTCGGCTGGCTTTTGCTTGCGAAGGTGGCCTGCCACTGGGTGCTGACCGGGCTGCCGCTCGTCGTGATGGCCCCGATCGTCGGCACGGCGCTCGGCCTGCCTTACGAGGCCTGGGGGACGCTCGTGCTTTCGCTGCTGCTCGGCACGGCGACGCTCAGCATCCTGGGCGGCATCGGCGCGGCGCTGACGGTCGGCGTGCGGCGAGGCAGCGTGCTGCTGTCGCTGCTGGTGCTGCCGCTCGCGATGCCGCTCCTCATCTTCGGTTCGCGTGCGGTCAGCATGGCGATGGACGGCGACTCGCCGGCCGGACCCCTGCAGCTGCTCGCGGCGATATTCTTCATGGTGCTGAGCCTCGGCCCGCTGGCCATGTCGGCGGCGATCCGGATCAGCGTCGAGAGTTGACCGGCCGGGCGATCCCCGGCGAAAGGAAGACCATGTGGAACTGGTTGCATAAGTTCGCCTCGCCCCCGCACGCATACCGGCTGCTCGGGAAGCTGGCGCCATGGTTCGGCTGGTCGTCGCTCGCGCTGATCCTGCTCGCGACGTGGTGGGGCCTCGTCGAGGCGCCCATGGACTACCAGCAGAAGGACGCATTTCGCATCCTCTACGTGCACGCGCCGAGTGCGTGGATGTCCATGTTCACCTACGTCATGATGGCCGTCGCCGCGGGCATCGGCCTCATCTGGCGCATCAAGCTCGCGCACGCCGCCGCGGCCGCCGCGGCGCCCATTGGTGCGTCGTTCACGTTCCTGGCGCTCGCGACGGGCTCCATCTGGGGCAAGCCCATGTGGGGCACGTGGTGGGTGTGGGACGCACGGCTCACCTCCGAGCTGATCCTGCTGTTCCTGTACCTCGGCTACATGGCGCTGCGCTCGTCGTTCGACGACCCCCAGCGGGCGGACCGGGCGAGCGCGGTGCTCGCCATCGTGGGCGTGATCAACGTGCCGATCATCCACTACTCGGTGGAATGGTGGTCCACGCTGCACCAACCGGCGAGCGTCACCAAGCTCGACAAGCCCTCGATCGCGCTCGAGATGCTCTATCCGCTCTTCATGATGATCGTCGGCTTCCAGCTCTTTTTCGGCTGGGCGCTCAGCCGGCGGCTGCGGGGCGAGATCCTGCGCCGCGAGCGCAACGCCACCTGGCTCAAAGATGTGAGCTGAAACATGAACTTACGTGAATTTCTTCA
>Ga0114939_10000187_pt1 | contig 53208 bp, 45 predicted proteins | sample AshMeaCrysSpring_FD_87196 | JGI IMG/M metagenome (GOLD analysis project Ga0114939, IMG submission 87196) | Groundwater microbial communities from Big Spring, Nevada to study Microbial Dark Matter (Phase II) - Ash Meadows Crystal Spring | ecosystem: Environmental > Aquatic > Deep subsurface >...
GCACCCAAAGACAAGGCCAGTGGCAGAGCGCCTAATGCCATGGCCAGGCTTGTCATAAGAATGGGGCGCAGGCGCATTACCGAAGCTTCAATGGCGGCTTGTGGCTTTTTCATGCCCAACTCCTGTTTCTTATTGGCAAATTCCACAATCAGAATGCCGTTTTTGGTAACCAGGCCAATAAGCATAATCATACCTATTTGCGAAAAAATGTTGATCGTTTGGTCAAACACCCACAAGCTCAATAGTGCACCTGCAAGGGCCAATGGCACAGTAACCATTATAATAATTGGATCAATGAAACTTTCGAACTGAGCAGCAAGTACCAGAAAGATGAGTGCAAGAGCCATTAACAAGGCAAAGTTGGTGCTGCCCTGGCTTTCAGCATAATCGCGTGATGGGCCGGCAAGTGTGGTTTCAAATGTTTCATCCAGCACGCTGTCTGCTATAGCTTTCATGGCTTTAATGCCATCTCCCAGCGTGTATCCCTCGGCCGGGCTTCCACTTAGCGTGGCAGATTTGTAGCGGTTGAAATGGTAAATGCTGGGGGGCGTTGTTTCCTCAGTTATTTCAACCAGGTTGTCGAGGCTTACCAATTGGCCCCGATTGTTTTTTACGAAGTAGTTTTTCAGGTCATCCGGGTTATCTCTGGCAGATCTTTCTACTTGTCCAATAACCGAATATTGCTTTCCATTTTTCACAAAATATCCCATTCGGCGGTTACTTAAAGCTAATTGGAGGGTTTCAGAAATATCTGCTACTCTTACACCTAACTCGCTTGCCTTTAACCGATTTACATTAATGCGTACCTCCGGTTTGTTAAATTTCAGGTCAGTATCCACCCCGTTAAGCACAGGGCTTTCTTTAGCAGCTTCCAGCAATTTTGGAAGCGCCCTAGTTATCTTATAAAAATTGTTATTCTGAATTACAAATTGTACGGGCTGTCCTGCCCGGCGATTTACCTGAATGGTTTGTTCCTGCGATGGAAATGCCCTCACTTCAGGAAATTTAGCCATGCTCTTTTGTACGTAATTGGCAATGTCGCCCTGAGAGCGCATGCGCTTATCCGGATCCGACAATTTTACCCTTATGAAGCCGGTATTAACTGAACCACTACCTGTAAATCCCGGAGCGGTAAATGCTATCACTACTTCCTGTTCGGGTATGGAGTCTATAACAAAATCCTGGATGCGGTCCATATTTTTTACCATGGCATCATAACTGGTACCTTCAGGAGCGGTTACACTTAAGCGAAACTGACTGCGGTCTTCCATAGGAGCGAGTTCGCTTTGGAGGGTGCTACCTAACCAAAAAATTAATCCAAAGCTGGCCACAACGAGTAGAAAGGCCACCCAACGTACTTTCATAAAGCCGGCAAGCAGCCAGCGGTACCCATTTTCCATACCCTTGAAAAAGGGCTCAGTGGCATGGTAAAACCTGCCGTGCTTAACTCCACTCTTGGGCGTAAGCTTCACGTTCAAAACTGGGGTAAGAGTAAGAGATACCAGTGCAGAAATGAGCACTGCACCTGCTACAACAACTCCAAACTCGCGAAAAAGCCGACCAACAAATCCTTGCAAAAAAATGATAGGGAGGAACACAACTGCAAGCGTGATAGAAGTAGATATAACTGCGAAGTAAATTTCCTTTGATCCTTCTTTGGCGGCAGCCCACTTGTTCATGCCGGCTTCCATTTTCTTATAAATGTTCTCCGTTACCACAATACCATCGTCCACTACAAGGCCGGTAGCCAGCACAATAGCCAACATGGTGAGCACATTAATGGTGAAGCCAAACGCCCACATAATGAAAAAGGCGCCTATCAGTGAAACAGGAATGTCAATCAGAGGCCTGAAAGCCATATTGGCGCTGCGGAAAAACAGATAGATGACGAGAATTACCAGGCCAAATGCCACAGCAAGGGTTTCCTGTACTTCCAGCAGTGACCTCCGAATGTAAACGGTTTGGTCAAGCAGTATCTTGGTGGAAATATCTTCGGGGAGGTCCCTTTTTATTTGTTCAAAGCGCTTATAGAATTCATCGGAAATGGAAATGTAATTGCTGCCAGGTTGGGGGATGATGGCCAGGCCAATGGTGGGCACGCCGTTTTCCTTAAAAATGCTCTCCTCGTTTTCGGGCCCTAATACCGCCTCGGCTACATCCTGAAGCCGGATGATTCCATTTGCATCGCTGCGGATTATGACATTGCCAAACTCCTCTTCAGTATTGAGCCTGCCAAAGGTACGAACCGTAAGCTCGGTGCTTTCGCCGGCAATTTTGCCGGAAGGGAGCTCAATATTTTCACGTGCAAGGGCCGATGAAATTTCATTGGCTGTTACCTCCCTTGATGCCATTCTTTCGGGGTTGAGCCAAATGCGCATGGCGTAATCCTTTTGACCCCAAATTTGAATGCCGCTTACGCCGGGAATAGTTTGCAGTCGGTCAACCAGTACATTGTTGGCAAATTCGGTTATTTCCAGTTGGTTGCGAATGTTGCTTCTTACGGCCATTGCAAGAATGCTTTCCGAACTGGCATCGGCTTTAGAAACTACCGGGGGACTTTCAAGGTCGCTAGGTAGTGAGCGAATGGCTTGCGACACTTTGTCTCTTACATCGTTTGCCGCTTCCTCAAGAGGAATTTCAAGGTTAAACTCAACATTTATGGAACTTGTTCCCTGGCTGCTGGAACTGGTAATATTTCTAATACCGGGCACACTGTTAATGGCCTTTTCCAAAGGTTCGGTTATCTGGCTTTCTATAATATCCGCATTGGCGCCGGCATAGCTCGTTCTTACACTTACGTTTGGTGGATCTATGGCAGGATAGTCGCGCACGCCTAAAAAGGTAAACCCAATAAATCCGAAAAGCAGAATTGCCAGGTTAATTACTATGGCCAAAACCGGCCTGCGCAAACTCAATTCGGATATGTTCATGCTTTCAGACTGCTTAAAGTTGCGGTGAATTCAATACCGATTAATTAGTTTGTGGCAAGTACCACCTTGCAGGGCATTCCATCTTTAATGGTAAGCAAACCACTTGTAATGATTGTGTCGCCAATAGCAACCCCTTCGGTTACCTCAATTCGGGTTGCATCGCGGTAATCGGTTTTCACATCTCTGAAAACCGCCTTTCCATTTTTTAAAACAATAATTCGCTTAGACCGGCTCGCAGGAATGATGGCCTGGGTTGGAACCATAATTGCATTGGCGTTGTATCCCAGCCCAACGTTTACTTCTACAAATGAGCCTGGCTTCAATTTTGAATCGGGTGACTTTACGATGGCACGCACCAGCAGGTTTCTTGTTTCTGCCGAGATGTTGTTTTGCGATGCAACTACGGTAGCATAATAAAGCTTTAGAGGATCGGCGGCGGTATGAAGCGTCAGTATTTTATTGAGCATCATTTCGTGTGCATACTTTTCCGGAACCGAAAATTCAACTTTGACTACATCTATTTGTGCAATATTGGTTATAACAGTAGCTGGAGTAACATAGGCACCCAGGCTGATATTGCGCAAACCCAACCTGCCGTTGAATGGTGCCCTTACTTCGGTTTGTGCAATTCTTACCCGAAGCAATGTCATGTCCGCTATTATGTTGTTCACATTCAGCAGCGCATTATCATAATCCTGTTGGCTGGTTCCGTTAATGGCAAGCAGTTCTTTTTGCCTTTTTTCTGTAGCCTCAGCCATCGTAAGTTGCGCAGCCAGTTTTTTCAATTGGGCTTGCAAATCGCCATCAAATAGTTTTACCAATAATGCACCCGATTTTACATCAGTGCCTTCTTTAAAATTTATGCTAACCACGCGCCCGGAAATTTCTGGTTGCATATTGGTGGCTTCATTAGCCAATATGGTGCCCGGGGCATCTATGCTCCGGTTGATAGGAGACGCCTGTGCAACAATGCCACTAAATACAGGAGATCCTCCGCTGGGTTTTCCCTTTGTACCAGTCATGGGGTTGGGGGCTTCATTTCCGCAAGCAGCGGCCAACATGCTTAGAACAAGAAAAACGTGGTTAAATCGCAACTTGAATTATTTAGCGTTTGAGACGATTATTGGCTTGATTCCTATCGAAAATTGTGGTCTTAAGGTTTGGCCTGTACAGAAATTTGCTCCTTCACCTGTTTCCCTTTAAGCAACAGGGTTAATCGGTCGCTTCCGAGAATAGTAATGTGGCCCATTTTTCTGCCGGGTTTGGTTTGGCTTTTGCCATATACATGCACATAAACATTTTCCATGGCCAGTAATTTTTCGATGCCAATATAAGCAGCATCGCCACTGTGGCCCGGTGCTCCAATCAGATTAATAAGGGCAGAAGATTGGAGAAGAGCAGTTGACCCGAGTGGGTACCCAAGCATTATACGCCAAAGCATTTCGTATTGTGAAGTTATGTGTGCTTCTATGGTATGGTGGCCGCTATTGTGTACCCTGGGTGCTGTTTCATTTACCCATACATCACCATCATTATCTATCAACATTTCTATGGCAAAAATGCCTGCACTACCTAACGCCTTTGCCAATTTTACCCCTATGGCTTCTACTTTCCACATTACTTGCGGGCTAATATCGGCTGGGCACAATTGGTAATCCAATAAGTTGAGGTAGGGGTCAAATACCATCTCCACGGGTGGGTACAAAACCATTTCGCCGCCTGAACCAACCGCCACAATCAACGAAATCTCCCTAAAAATATCCACCTTGGTTTCCAGCAATGCAGGGGCATCAAATCCAAGGTGCAGGTGTTCTTCGCTTTCCAGTATTTGCACGCCTCTGCCATCATAACCTCCTTCGCCAATTTTGTGAACGGCAGGCAAAAGGTGCTTGTGGTTGTGCAGGTCCTGCAAAGAATGGGTAACCACAAAATCGGGCGAGGGTATCCCGTTTTCGCGATAGAATTGCTTTTGCCGGATTTTGTTTTGAATAATCCTCATCACTGAGGGGGCAGGCACCACTTTCTTCCCTTCCTGCTCCAGTGTTTCCAAAGCATCAACATTTACCGATTCTATTTCGATTGTAATCACCTCTACCTGCCGGCCAAAGGCAAGCACTTCATCGTAGTTTCGAGTATTACCTTCTACAAAATGATGGCACAAGTGAGCAGCCGGGCAGTCGGCATCCAACTCCATTACATATGTTTCTACCGGCAGGTTGGCCGCTTCCTGCAGTAGCATACGCCCTAATTGACCTCCTCCTAAAATCCCGGCTTTTACCATGGATACTTTCCCTGTTTAGATTTGTTAATTAATCATTCCCCTCCGGCATGTCGGCATATAACACAGCAGCCTTTTGTAGGTTTGCGCGCTTGCAAATTTGAACCTGTTGCTATAAAAAATTGAAATTGATGCTTAAAAGTTGGTTTTTATTAATTATAATGGTAACTGCAGCCATTATTTCATTTGCTCAAAAGCGCCCCGTGGCAAAAAAGCCAACTGGCACATCCAACAAAACGTCAACTGCTATAGTACCCGATAAGAAGTACCCCTTTGTGCTAAACGGTTATACCAGTTATCACAAAGACAGTTCACTTGTTTCGCTCACTTCCGCAAACGACCCATCGTTCAAAGGGCCTGCTGCAAGGTTGCAATCAGGCAACTTCATACTATCAGGTACGCTACCCGGCCCAGGCATTTATTTGCTGCGCATTACCGATCCGCGCATTGCAGAAAATCAGCAGGTTTTCGAGTTTTTTCTGGATAATGAGCACACCTCTATTCATTTGACTGGGGCTAATACTTACGAAGTGTCGGCTGGTAGTGCCTTAATGGGATTTTCTACGCTGGTGAACACATTTAGTCCCGATTTTGACCAGCTACAACGGCTAAATCAAGCCAGGCAGGCAGTAGGCACTTATCAATTAAACGTGGACAGCATTAACCAATTATGGAACAACACCAAAGAAAGTATTGCCCAAAAAGTGCCTGCCTTTCTTGACCAATACGGCAACAGTTCTGCAGCTCCTTTTTTGCTTTGCACCGTGTGGCCACTAAACTATGAGCTCAGCAGGGTAGAAGGCTGGTTGGAAAAAGTGGACAGTGCTTCCATGCAAAACGTGTATGGACAGGCCATACGCGAATATGTATCGGTTGAAAAAATGATAGGCATGGGCCAATTGGCTCCAGAATTTGTTCAAAACGATACGGACAATAAACCGGTAAACCTGAAGGATTTCAGGGGGCAATATGTGCTGCTGGATTTTTGGGCAAGCTGGTGCGGGCCTTGCAGGCTCGAAAACCCCAACGTGGTAGAAGCTTATAACAAATACAAGGACAAAAATTTTACCGTGTTGGGCATCAGCCTGGATCGGGAACGTCAAAAATGGCTGCAGGCAATAAATGACGACCGCCTCACCTGGACTCATGTAAGCGACCTGAAGTTTTGGGGAAACGAAGTGGCCAAGATGTACAAGGTACAGTCAATCCCTCAAAATTTTTTGTTGGACCCGCAAGGAAAAATAGTGGGTAAGAATTTGAGAGGCAGCGAATTACACAGCTTTCTTGATCGGCTACTCAATCAAAAACAAACAACTGCAAGCAATTAATAAGTGGGTAAGGCGCTGGTTATTGGGGGTTTTAATGTACGTAGGGTTAATAATAGAGTTGTGGCCGATTGTGCGGAAGGCTATCTTTGACCTTTAATGAGCCTTTCTACCAGACACCTGCTTGGTATTAAAGATCTTCTTCCAGAAGATATCACTCTCATTTTACAAACAGCACAGCAGTTTAAGGAAGTTTTGCAGAGGCCTGTAAAGAAAGTGCCTTCGCTGCGTGATGTAACTATTGTAAACCTGTTTTACGAAAACAGCACCCGTACCCGCATTTCGTTTGAGCTTGCCGAAAAAAGGCTCAGCGCCGATACCATCAACTTTACAGCCAGCGGATCATCTGTTTCGAAAGGCGAAACCCTGCTCGATACGGTAAACAACATTTTGAGCATGAAGGTGGATATGGTGGTAATGCGCCACTGCGCCAGTGGGGCACCCCATTTTTTGGCCAAACACATTCCAACTGCCATTATAAATGCGGGCGATGGTATTAACGAACATCCCACTCAGGCTTTGCTCGATGCATTTTCTATACAAGAGAAAACGGGTGGGCTCCAAGGCCGGAAAGTGGCGTTGTTTGGCGATATTATGCACAGCCGTGTTGCACTTAGTAATATTTACCTGCTGCAGAAAATGGGCGCCGAGGTAATGGTGGCCGGCCCACCTACGCTTATTCCCAGGCACATAGAAGTAGCATTTGGTGTACGGGTGGAGTACGATATTCGCAAAGCGCTGGCATGGTGCGATGTGGCCAATGTGCTTAGAATACAACTGGAGCGCCAAAACCAGGTGTTGTTTTCTTCGCTTCGGGAGTACAATTTGGCTTATGGCATAAAGCGATATATGCTAGACGATTTGAAAAAGGAAATTGTAATAATGCACCCCGGGCCAATAAACAGGGGAGTTGAAATAGATAGCGATGTGGCCGACAGCAGGCACAGTATTATACTTGACCAGGTTCAAAATGGAGTGGCTGTTAGAATGGCTGTATTGTATTTGCTGGCAAACAGATCAGCATGAGCGACATTTACTGGCGTAAGAAATATCCAAAACCAAAGGGCGCCTCGACGCTTGTGGAAACTTCTTATTTTCACTGGTTTATTTATCAAATTCAATCAACTGCCATGCGTATAGCGCTCTTTCCCGGCACATTTGACCCCATTACGCTGGGGCACATTGATATTATTGACCGGGCTTTGCCTTTGTTTGATAAACTAGTGGTAGGCATTGGCCGAAACGCAAACAAATCGGCCATGTTCAGCGAGGAAGACAGGCTGAAGTGGATACAGGAAACTTATTCAGATAATGCTAAAGTGGAGGCCGTTGTATACGAGGGCCTTACGGTGGCCTGCTGCGATAGGGTACAAGCTAAGTTCATTTTGCGCGGTATTCGCTATGTAAATGATTTTGAGTACGAAAAAGCAATAGCCGACATGAACCGCAGTATAGACCATCATATAGAAACTGTGTTTCTTACCTGTTCGCCAGAGTTTACATCGGTAGCCTCCACGCTGGTGCGCGATGTGTACAAAAATGGAGGCGATGTACGACAATTTTTGCCGACGGCCGTCATAAAAACCCTTTATCCTTCATGAAAAAGCAAGGGGCAAGTATTTGGTTTAATGAAGGAGTAACACCAGAGCAACTGAATGCTTTGAGCAAAAACAACATGGGCGAACACCTGGGCATTCAATTTACCCGGGTTGGTGCAGATTTTCTTCAAGCCACCATGCCCGTTGATCATCGTACCATACAACCTTATGGTTTGCTACATGGTGGCGCTTCGCTGGTGCTTGGCGAAACATTGGGTAGCGTAGCCAGCGCTATTGCTGTAGATAGGGAAAAATTCCGCTGTGTAGGTGTGGAAATAAATGCAAGCCATATAAGCAGTGCACGCAGTGGGTTGGTTACTGGCTCCTGCAGGCCTGTAAGGCTTGGCCGTACCCTGCAAGTGTGGCAGTTTGAGGTGCGCGATGAAGCTGAACAACTATTGTCCACCGGACGATTAACAGTAGCTATTGTGCCAAAAAGACACAGGCTTAACCAAGCATACCGGCTTGCCTCAGCACCTTGCGAATAGATGGGTAGGCATTACCCAACACCTCATCAAGCATATTTTGAGGTACCCATTTAATGGATGTGATATCTTCTTCGATTTGCGGAACGAGCACTTCTATTGAAGAGGCTTTCATTTGGTACCAAATGCTTTGCTTGAGTATATATGCTCCTCGCTCATGGTACACATGCCATGTATTGCACAAATGCATGCCAAGCTGCACTGCATGCAACCCCGTTTCTTCCTGCACTTCGCGTACAGCGCAAGCCCCAAGTGTTTCGCCTGCATCCAGTTTGCCTTTAGGCAAATCCCATCTGCCTTTTCTGAAAATGAACAGCAATTCGTCCTTTTCATTGCTCACCAGGCCACCGGCAGCATCGATGCAGGTAAACTGTTCCTTAAAAAGACTCCAGTAATAATCTAGGCGGTTGGTAAGTATAATTGCTGCTTCGGCATCTGTGCGATCCAGGTCGTGAATAGTTTGTAACACGGCCGAAGGGCTTGGCTGATTGACAATAATGGTACCACCCCAGGAACTTAAAGCGTAGAGGCGCTCGTTCATGTGCGAAGTAATGAAACAGGGCTTTTCGCCAAAATAAACGCAATACCCGTTATTCATACCGCAATGTTAAGCAATAGCCGGCACCACTTGCACGCCTTATTGCCGATATTCGCCTTTTAATTGAACCTCCAATAACTTTTATGATTACTGATGCTACAGCTGTAGCGGAAAAACTTTTGCAAGCCGATGCGGTAAGGCTAAGGCCTGAAGCGCCTTTTACCTGGGCTAGCGGCTGGAAAAGCCCCATTTATTGCGACAATCGCAGAGTGCTGGGGTTTCCGTACATCCGCGATTTTATAAAAAGCGAAATGTGCAACGTGGTATTTGGCCATTTTGCTGATGCTGAGGCCTTGGCCGGCGTAGCCACGGCAGGCATAGCCTGGGGAGCAATGGCTGCCGATCAGCTTAAGCTGCCTTTTTTATATGTACGGCCTAAGCCAAAAGATCATGGCATGGGAAACCAAATAGAAGGATATTTCGAAGCAGGCAAAAAAGTAGTAGTAATCGAAGATTTGGTAAGCACAGGAAAAAGCAGTTTGCAGGCAGTAAATGCCCTGCGTGCTGCCGGTATAGAAATACTTGGCATGGTTGCCATATTTAGTTATGGCTTTGCCGTAGCCAACGAAGCCTTTGCTAAAGCCGAGGTGGAACTCGTTACGCTTACCAACTATTCATCACTGGTGGAGCTGTCTATCAGCAAAGGAAGCATTGCCAATAATATGCTGGATACATTAACAGCCTGGCGTAATGACCCTGCCAACTGGCAAGGGGTATGATTGAACTTTTTTGATAAATAAGGGTATTTAATCAACAAATGGCAATTCCTTATGAAGCGGATCTCAATGTTTCTAGCCTTTGTATTTATAAGCGCCGCAGCGATTGCGCAAATGCCTAAAATGCAGAAGGCCGACATTAAAACACCAGGTGCTCAATGCCAGGTTTGCAAAACTACCATTGAAACAACAGCGCCTAAATTCACAGATGGGCTTATGAAAATTGTTGTCAATTTCCGAACAGGAGTAACATCGGTACAATGGTACCCCGATCGAACCAATATTGAAGAAATAAAAACAGCCATTGCCAACTGCGGCTACGATGCCGACGATGTGGAGGCAAACCCCGACGCTTACAAAATACTACCGTTAAGCTGCAAAATTCCGGCAGGCAAGGGGCACCCCGACCCTAAAAAGAAACCAATCTGAGAAGCCCGACCCTGATTTTTGAAGGCACCTTGGTGATCTGCTCACTTGTTTATTGGAAGGCTGTTTAGATATAGGTTTATCAATTTGAAAGGAAGGGTCAAAAGAACCGAGAAGGGTGGTGGGTATTGTTTAGTCTGAATAATTGGATTATTAAAAGATGGCTTTTTAATGCTCTTTTAAGCTAAAACGATTAGTAAATTGTGGAGCTAAAATAAACCCGAAAGCTGATCATTTATTTAGCGTTATAACCAATATTTAAAATATTGATTATTAATACTTAATAAATTATATCAGTTATTTAAAATCTATAATATTTTATTAAAAATTACAAAATATGCATCCTTTTTAGCTAGAACTGTCAAAATGTCAATGGGGTTATTAATGAAGCCAATACTTATTGAATATCAATTATTTGCACCAATCAGTGTTTTTATCAATTCAATTAATGCTCCAAAATGGATATTTGAACACCAAGAAACCTATCAGAAAATGGGTTTCCGAAACCGCTACCAGGTAAAGGGAGCAAATGGCGCTATTGATTTGACTGTGCCGCTAAAGGGTGGACGCGACCAAAAGGCAACCATATCCTCTATCGAAATAGACACGAATCAAGCTTGGGCTATCCGTCACTTGCGCACTATTGAAAGTTGCTACAACAGGTCGCCATTTTTCGATTATTACAAGCCCGAACTACAGAAAATGCTGATGAAGCCATGGCGCTTTTTGGTTGACTTGGATTATGCTGCAGCCCAATGGGTGTTGGCCAAAATAGGATGGGATGGAACTATGGCCATTACAAACGAATGGTTACCCAGATACTCCAGCGACGTAATTGATTTGCGAAACAAATGGAAGCCTGCCAACAGGCATCAGTTTCCGGCACAGGCTTATCAGCAAACCCTTGGCGAAATCTTTGAACCAAATTTGTGTATTCTAGACTTGCTCTTCAACAAAGGGCCTGAGGCGATCGTTTATTTGCACCTAAATACCTTACTAATTGCAGGTAAATCAGCAGATTAACGTCTAACAAACTAAATTGCGTGCCGGGCTAAACCAATTGCCAAAACTGCACTCTAACAGGCGAGCATGAGGTGTGTAAAGCAGAAATTCGGGAACAATTGCCAAGGTGAGAAAATGACATTAGGAAGATTACTGATTTTGATTACAGCTATTTTGGCATTAGGGTCATTTAGCAAGCCTGCCTATTCGCAAGACCTTAGTAATAAAGGCAGGGAGTTTTGGATAGCATATCCTAACCACGTTGATGGAACCGGCTCTGTAATGGGTGTATATATTACATCCGATAAAGCGGCTACCGGTAATGTGAAGGTTGGAAATACAAATATCCCTTTTGCAATAGCTGCAAATGCAGTAAGGCGCATATTTATTGGCCCGGGTGGCGATGCACCCAATACGGCTGTTTACTTGTCGCAGCAGGAGGGTATTGCTGGCGGAGCAGGTATACAGGTTACTGCCGATGTACCGGTTGTGGTATATGCTCACATCATCAGGTCGGCACGCTCGGGGGCATCGCTAGTATTGCCAACTCCTGTGTGGGGCAAAGAATATTTGGTGCCCAGCTATTGGAGCCAGGGAGCCAGCGGAGCCAATAGCGGATTCCCATCGGTAACGGTAATGGCAAAAGAAGCCAACACAGTAATTGAAATAATTCCCAAGGTAAATTCCCGAAACGGTTTGCGCCCTGCCAATACACCGTATCAAATTACCCTGAGTCAGCCAGGTGATGTGTACACGGTGCAATACGCTGCAAACTCTGATATTTCCGGTACCGTTGTGCGTTCTATTGCCACTGGCGGTTCAGGCTGCAAACCTATTGCCGTGTTTTCCAGCACCAGTTGGTCGGCTTTTAATTGTGCCGGAGCTTCGGGTGGCGACAATTTATATCAACAGCTCTTTCCTACCCGTTCTTTTGGCCGCAGTTTTCTAACAGTACCGTTCTTCCGCCGCCCTCGAGATATCATACGGGTATTTGTAACCGACCCTGGAACCGTGGTTACCAGAACGCAAGGTGGAACCACCACCACACTTACAGGGCTGCAGGCTGGCAGCTATTATGAATTTGAAACAAACCTGCCTACAAAAATTGATGCCGATAAGCCCATCTCAGTTGTTCAATACATCATTAGCCAAACGTGCGGCTCTGGAAATTCGGACCCCGAAATGGTGATTTTGAACCCAGTAGAGCAAACCATTAATAACATCACCGTTTTTTCGGCACACCAAAGTTGGGTGCCACCAGGCCAAAGCAACGTGAACGAGTGTTTTTTAAACATCGTTATTCAAACAAGTGCTGCGCCATCATTCAAAATAAACGGTACTACCCCCGGGCCGGGTATCGGCATTTTTCAACCAATTCCAGGCACCAACTACTCATATCTGCAAGCTAATATTACAAGCCTTGCTTCATCTAATCCTGTTCAAACCCTTGCTGCCGACAGCAGTTTTTCGGCTATTGCATATGGATATGGAAACGTAGAATCGTATGGATACAATGCAGGCACTAACGTTCGTGACCTGTATCAGTTTGTTACTTTACGCAACGAATTTGCCTCAGTTGATTTTCCAAGCACTTGTGTAAATACGCCTTTTCACTTTGCCATTACGCTGCCTTATCAACCGTTGTCGCTGGAATGGAAATTCAATGGAGCTTTTCCCGATGTGCAGCAAAGCAACCCTGTACACGATAGCTCGTATAAGGTAGATGGTAAAACACTTTACCGCTACCCGTTGCCCAACAGTTATCAATATAACACCCAGGGCTTTAATAAGATTCTGGTGTTGGTAAACAACCCCACAAGCGATGGCTGTAGTGGCTTGCAGGAAATTGAGTACGAGGTGCAGGTATTTGATAAACCTAAAGCCCGCTTTACCTGGACACATACCGGGTGTATTACAGACACTATACGTTTTGCCGACTCGTCAAATGGCCTTGGTAGGACAATCAGTAAATGGCTATGGGATTTTGGCGACAATACAACCGACAGCATTAAGAACCCGGCAAAAAAATATAACGCGCCTAGCACTTATACAGTAAAGCAGCGCATTATTACCGATATAGGTTGCTTTAGTGATACAGCAGCCACCTTGCTTGTAACGCTGCCCCCGGTTGCTAAATTCGGATTGAGTACACCTGCATGTGTTGGAAGCCCAATCACCATTACTGATACCTCTTCTGTAAGTAACGGAACCATTGCCCGATGGTATTGGGATTACGGCGATGGTACAAAGGACACAGCAAGCTCTGGAACTCCGCGCACCCATATTTATTCGGCAACCGGTACCTATACAGTATCCCTTTTTGTAGAAACTTCCACAGGCTGCCGAAGTGCCACCCTTACCCGGCAAATTGTAATAAGTCCATTCCCGGTACCCGATTTTACCGCTCCTGCCATCGTGTGCCTGCCAATAGGGCAAACCCAGTTTACCAACACATCAACATTGCCTGCAGGCACGCAGGCCCAAATGACTTACCAGTGGAACTTTGGCGATGGTGGTACATCGGCATTATTAAGTCCCCTGCATAAATATACTACAGTTGGACCCTTTAATGTACGGCTAGTGGCTACTTCACTATCAGGTTGTAGCAAAGACACAGTAAAGGTGTTTAACAATGTATTCGCCCAACCCAAAGCATCCTTTAACATGGCTGCCCCTGAGGTATGTTTTACAGATTCTACTGTATTAACCAGCACAAGTACTGCAGCCGGCCAAACGGTGCCAAAGTATTACTGGAATTTTGGCAACGGTGTTCGTGATTCGGCAGGTGCCGGTCAAAAATACTTGTATCCTGCAACTGGTACCTATAATATAAGCCATTGGGTGGTGAGTGATAAAGGATGTATGAGCGATACGGCTACACAAGTGCAAATAGTGAACCCAAAGCCGGTAGCAGCCTTTACCAGTAGTAGTCCGCTTTGTGCTACAAGGCTGGTTACATTTACTAATCAAAGTTCGGTTTCCGGTGGCACGCTTAGCCGCCACTGGTGGAACCTGGGCGATGGCACAATTCGCGATTTGAATAATGCTAACCCTGTTACACACACCTATTCAACATCTGGCAGCAAACAAGTATGGCTTGTGGTAACTACAGCAAAGGGATGTGTGAGCGATACCGCCATACGGTTTGTAGCCATTAATGAATTGCCTGTGCCCAATTACATACTGCCTGAAGTGTGCCTTACAGATGCGTTCGCCCTGTTTTCCAACACCAGCACCATTGCCGACAACAGCCAGAACCAGTTTTCTTACCTATGGAATTTTGGCGACCCCAATGCTAACGCCGGCAATCCCAACACATCGGCTACAAAAGATGCTGAACACAGGTATAGCGCTATAGGCCAATATACTGTATCGCTCAGGGTAACTTCTAAAGATGGATGCGTTGATTCAACATCAAAAGTCCTCACGGTAAATGGTGACAAGCCGAAATCAGATTTTACAATTGTATCGCCTATTTGCAGCAGCGACGAAGTTGTTTTGGCAAACAAATCAACAGTAAACTTTGGACGCATAACCAAACTGGAAATTTATTGGGAATGGCCCAATACCTTGCCTTCAAGAATAACGGTGGATGACGACCCAGATTTCGATAAGATATATAGGAACCGATATCCTACTTTTTACACACCCGCCAGCAAAACATTTGATATCAAACTGGTTGCGCATTCGGGTGGCACCTGTGTAAACGAAATCATCAAAACTATTACTGTACATGCCAATCCCAAAGTGGTATTTAGTACCATACCTGGCATTTGCCTGGAGGCATCCCCACGGCAAATAACGCAAGTTTCAGAACTTGGCAAACTTGTCGGAAACGGCACGTTTAGTGGCCCCGGGGTAAATGGCAGCGGCTTGTACAGCCCTGCCGCTGCGGGTGCCGGCACGCACACTATACATTATTTGTACGTAACCGACAAGGGCTGTCGCGATAGCGCTCAGACTCCCATAACCGTGTGGCCGCGTCCAACTGCAGCATTTACGGTGGTAGCGCCTACTTGTGTTACCAATCCGTTTACCCTGCGTAATAACTCCATGGCTAATGCGAATACCATAAATACCTGGAACTGGAATTTTGGCGATGGCACCACCGTAGTGCGAAACAATGGAAGCGACTTTATGAAGCAATACGATACGGTGAAATCCTACACCATATCACTTACCGTAAGCACAGACAGTGGTTGTGCAAGTACTGCCGCCACGCGTTCGGTTCAGGTTCATCCGCTACCAGTTGTTGATTTTACCCTGCCCACCGTTTGCCTGCCCGATGGGAAAGCGACCTTTACCGACCAATCTACCATTTCCGATGGCAGCCAAAATCAGTTTAGCTACTGGTGGAGCTTTGGGGTGCCTGGCGCATTAAGTACCCAGAAGGACCCCGTGTACACCTATACTGCCGTGGGCAATTACCCAATTACTTTAAGGGTTTTGTCAAAAGATGGTTGTATTGACAGCACTACCAAAACGCTTACAGATGTAAATCCTGAACCGCTTGCAAATTTCGACGCCACTCCGGCTTCGGTTTGCCTTGGCGAGAATATACAATTTACCGACCGCAGCAATCCACTTTTGCTTACCATCACGGGTTGGAGTTGGGATTTTGGAAATGGCCAAGCATCAACACAGCAAAATCCATTGCACCGTTATTCACAGGCAGGCACTTACCAGGTAAAACTGCGGTATAGTACCAACAAAGGGTGCCCTTCGGAAATAGCCACAAAAACGGTGGTGGTAAACCCAATTCCTGTAGTGAATGCCGGCCCCGACCTGGTGGTGCTGGAAGGTGGCGAAACGAAGATTAATGCCTCGGCCACCAACAGCAGTACGTTCATTTACAAGTGGACACCGGCCACTGGACTGAGTGCCGATAACGTGCTTCAGCCTACAGCAAAGCCACCTTTGGACATTAGTTACACCCTTACCGTTACAGGTGCAGGAGGGTGCACTGCGTCCGATGATGTTTTCATTAAACTGCTCCTGCAGCCAGAAATCCCCAATGCATTTAGCCCCAACGGCGACGGCATCAACGATGTATGGAATATTAAATACCTGAGCAGCTACCCAGGAGCTACGATAACCGTATTTGATAGATACGGCAGGCAAATTTTTGAAAGCAAAGGCTACAATACACCTTGGGACGGCAAGGAAAATAGCAAAGACGTACCATCAGGCGTTTATTATTACATAGTTGACCCCAAAAACGGCAGGAAGTCAGTATCGGGTTCAGTAACCATAATCCGGTAAAAGGGGAGGAGCGTTGAAACGGGAAAACAACCTTGGGATTATTACTGCTGTACCGTTTCAAATACGTTGTGCCACTGTTTTAGCTTCTTACATACTGGTAATGGTAGAAGCCCAGTCGCAAACATTTACGTTTGCCGAACTTACCGGAGTTCCTATTAATACAAGTGGCTGGACCATGCAGGGCAACGCCTATGTGGGCAACACGCCTGCAAACACTGGTAATGGCGAAATTATACTTACAGATCCTATTGGAAACCAGTCTGGATCTATCTTTTACAACATACCCATTGACCTTACACGATGCATCAAGTGGATTGTTGAGTTTGACTTCAGGATTGCAGAAAGCCAGAGTAGCTTACCAGCTGACGGCATTGCCTTCTGTTATCTGGATGTGCCACCAGTAGGATTTGTGGCAGGTGGTGGATTAGGCATACCCGGAAGCGCAAACGGACTAAAAGTATGTATAGACACCTGGCGCAACTGCGGAACCGATGCGGTACCAAAACTTCAACTTCGCTGGGGGGTGGGCTACGACAATGCCAATGGTCTGGGAGAGTGTCAGTCGTTGCCAACGCGAAATAATAATGATGGCGCCCTTAGTTTTATCAGAAGCACGCAGTACCACAAGGCACGTATTGTGTACGACGCCGGCAACATTAGCTTCTCCATAAATGGCACTCAATACCTAAACGGTTTTCAAACATTTAATTTTCCGGGTTATTTCGGATTTACGGCCAGCACCGGTGGAGCCAACGACAGGCATTCTATCAAAAACGTGAAGATCTACACCGAAATGCCTCCGTCTGTAGCCGGGCCGGCCACAGCATCTTATTGCCCGGGCGATTCGGTACAGTTGGGAACGTCACCCAATAGCTCCTACATCTATAAGTGGACACCCTCTGCCGGACTGAACAACCCCGCTATTGCCAATCCAAAAATGGGATTATTGAATAGCGGCAGTACTATTTTAAAAGCGAAGTATTTTGTTGAAACAGAATTTGCTGCCAAGCCCGGCTGTAGCAGCCGCGACAGTGTTGAAATCACCCTGCTGCCTAATCCTGTGGCACTGTTCGCGTTTGATACTTCCTGCCTGCCCGATGCTGTTGTCAGGTTTACCAGCCTGAGCACATTTGACAATAAACCTGCAAACGGGCCCGGATACCAATGGCATTGGAATTTTGATGATCCCAACGCAATATCATCTAACCCAAATACTTCCACAGCACAAAATCCTACCCATTTGTACAACTCCCAAAACCCAAGGGTAAGCCTGAGGATTACTACGCCAGAAGGATGTACAAACGAAAATGCATTTACGGTTACCAGCATTGTTAGCCGCCCGATTGGGCGTATTGGCATCAGCTCGCCTACTTGTGCTAATTTTACCATTCAGTATACCGACAGCAGTATTGATGTACAGGGCGCAGGGCTAAAACGCTGGTTTTGGGATTTTGGCGATGGAAATTTATCCACGCTTCAAAATCCTGAACATACTTACAATTTGCCGGGCACTTACCTGGTAAAATTTGTAACCGCAGGGGCAGGTGATTGCACTTCAGATACCATTAGCAGGAGTGTTGTAGTATTTGACAACCCAACGGCTCGTTTCTCCAGTTCGGTACCTGTATGCCTTGGCCAGCCCGTTAGCTTTACCGACAAAAGTGTGGTGGCTGGCGTACCAATCACATCCTGGGTGTGGTCGTTTGGAAATGACACATTGCGAACCCAAAACCCGGTCTACGCGTTTGCCCACCCAGGCACCCATGCCGTTAGCCTGCTTATTACCGACCAAAGAGGGTGCCGAAGCACAGCTACTGAGGCTATTTCGGTTAATACCAAACCCGTACTTGACTTGATTGCATTTCCCCGATGTGTACAGGTACCTGTTTTGTTTTCAAACACGGTGTCCTGGCCTGGCAACGCTTCTGCGCAATTGACCTACAGATGGCTCTTTGCTGACCCCGCAGCCACGGCCACAAACCCCGACACTTCTCATAACAAACAGCCTGTGCATACCTACTGCCAAATCGGAAGTTATGTAACTAACTTGCGCATTTCCACTGCCGAAGGATGTAGCTTCGATACTACCTATCCTGTTGCCATTGGGGCACCCTCCAGCACCACGTTTACCATTACCAACAAAGCGTCTCTATGCCGCAACCGATTGGTTGAGCTCGTCAATAATTCACAATCGTCGGGGCTGCTGTCAACCCGTTTGTTTACCGATTGGCCCCGGGGCACGTTGTACGATGCCAATGAAGCACCCATTTCAAACGGCACAACAATCAAGATAAACTACCTCGATCAGGTTTTCAACCCTACCCAAAGCCGCTTTACCATTCGTATGGAAAACACTAACTACTTTGGTTGTGTGAGCGGATTTACCGATTCCATTTATTTTCCGCCTTTACCTGTAGCTGGATTAACTCCCATTGGGCCGGTGTGCGAGGCCGACAATCCTTTTGCACTTACCCAGGGCTTTGAAAGCACCGGCCTGCCAGGCACTGGGAGGTACACAGGTGTGGGTGTTTCATCAAATGGCGTATTTACTCCTGCAACTGCAGGGGTAGGCGCCCACACCATAAGCTATATTTTTACCAGTACAGACAATTGTTCGGACACCGCCACCACCCAGGTTGTGGTAAATGCCAACCCAATAGTAAGCGCAGGGCCCGATAAAACGATTTTGCCCTCAGCAAACGCCGTGTTGGAAGGCGCAAGCAATTTGACAGGATCCATACGATGGTCTCCGGCTACCGGGTTAACCAGCGACACGATACTTAGACCCATCGCTACTCCAACTTCCGATACCCGTTATATTTTATCTGTAACAACCCAACAGAGCTGCAGTGCTATCGACGAAGTATTTGTAACGGTACTGCCTGCATTATTGGTGCCCAATGCATTTAGCCCTAATGGCGATGGTATTAACGATGTTTGGAACATTCCCTCGTTAAACAGCTATGCGGGGTGCCGGGTGCAGGTGTTCGACCGCTTTGGAAGGGCTATTTGGGAGAGCACCGGTTACAGCATTCCCTGGGATGGAGGTTCCAAAGGCAAGCAAGTTCCTGCTGGTGTATTTTATTATATCATTGACCCTAAAAATGGTGCTGCCGTTCAAAAGGGTTCCGTAACCGTAATCAGATAAAGGATATGACACAACGACCATACATTTGTGGCATGAGATCAGGCTTTTTGGGAGTGTTTATGCTTGCCGTTGTTGCTTTAAATGCACAACAGCGCCCGCACTATACCCAGTACATTTTAAATAATTACATTGTAAATCCCGCCGTTGCCGGTATTGAAAACTACGTGGATATAAAACTGAGCCACCGCCATCAATGGGTTGGTTTGGAAGATGCTCCCGTAACCACCTATGCCACCATACACGGATCTATTGGGAAGGATGACAGCCGCGAAAATCCTACCACATTTTTGCCCGAGGGCGAAAACCCAAGAGGCAAAGCGTATTGGGAAAGTTATACTTCGGCCAAGCCGCACCATGGTTGGGGTGTTCAGGTTATTAATGATCGTACTGGTCCATTGCAGCGCTTTTCGGCCTACGGAACATATGCTTACCATTTAGGTATTGGGCCGCGTACATCTCTTTCGGCAGGTATCAACTTGGGTTTCACCAATAACTCGCTTAATACCCAGAAACTCATTTTTGACAACCCTATAGACCCTGCCGTTGCCAGCAGCGATTATATTAATAAGATAGTCCCTGATTTGTCAACCGGCATTTACCTCTACAGTTCTTCCTATTTTTTGGGCCTTAGCGCCATGCAAATTCTGCCACAAAAGTTTACTTTCTCGGAAACGGAGCTTACCACGGCTACCAAAAGTTATCCGCATTTGTTTCTTACAGGTGGCTACCGGTTTTTTGCCGGCGAAAACTTCAGTATCCTGCCATCAGTTATGATTCGATATGTAGATCCATTACCGGTAGGTGTAGACCTAAACCTGAAATTACAATACCGCGACCGTTTATGGTTTGGTGGTGGCGTGCGCCTCGAAGATGGCATTTGGGGTATGGTGGGTGTAAATATCTCCAATGTGTTTAATGTGGGTTATGCTTACGACTATACCACCTCCCGGCTCAATAATTTTACCAAAGGTACTCACGAGGTGGTGCTCGGCTTTATGCTGGGCAACCGTTGGGGCGATATGTGCCCGCGCAACATTTGGTAATAAAAAAGCCGGGTAATGTTGGCCGGCTTCATAAGAACAAGATTATTAGCGCTTACTTTTTGTCAAGATTGCACTTAAGCAATACAGTTCCTTCGTAGCGTTCTGATTTTACAGACGATAGGGTTGTTTTTGTAATCTTCCACACACCGTTAAACTTGTTGAGCGGGGAGGTAGCGGTAGGGAAATTGCTGGTGATGGTCATGTTTTCGGCACTGCCGGCCCAGGTGCCTGCCAGTACGGAGGTGCTTCCAAGCATGGCCGATACAGTACCGTCTTTATCGAACTTAAAATCATATACATTAAAGCTTGAAGTATAGTCTTCGGTACCACTGGTAAACAGGGTTATTTTCCACAAATTGCTGGTAATCAGGTTCATAACAAAGTCTTCCTTTGCATCCTGCACCTTTTCTTTTGAACAACCGGCCATGCCGGAAACCAACAGAACCAAGGCAATCCATAAAACGGATATCCTCGTTTTTATGATCATAGAAACAATTTTTGCTCCTGTAAAATTAGCCTGACAAAGTCCAACTTTCCAAACAAAGCGGTCATTTTGTGATTTCTTACAAAAAGCGGAGTGCTTCCAACTATGGTCAAACCGGCAAAAAAGACAGCCTATGAAGCGCTGAATGTAGACATCCGCGAAAGACAGTCCTGAACTTCCTGCTCATCAACTGTATACCAGCTACTATATTCTTCTGCCGTGCCTTGCAACCCCGTAAGTATCCTTGCCGAGTTATGAAACTCCCGGGCGCCGGTCTTTTGAGCCAGTTCTTCCAGGTTGGACGAACGAACCCCGCCACCGGGCATAATAATGATTCGGTCATCGGCAGCATCTATCAGTCGTGCAATTTGCTCAATACCCTCAACAGCAGTTGATTTTGCACCACTGGTCAATATTCGGGTACAGCCTGCATCAATCAGTGTTTCCAGTGCCTCCAGTTGATCGGGCACACTATCAAAAGCACGGTGAAAAGTAACATCCATCGGGTATGCCAATTCTACAAACCGGCTGGTGAGTGCACGGTCTACCTGGTTGTCAGCAGTCAAAAAGCCTATCACAACCCCCTCGCATCCAAGGTCTTTTGCCAGTCTTACATCCTTGGCCATGGTTTCTATTTCATATGCTGCATATACAAAATGGCCTCCACGTGGCCTGATGATTGGGAAAAATGGTATGTGCAACATGGCTGCCGCTTGTTGCATAATGCCTGCCGATGGGGTAGTGCCTCCTTCGGGCTGGTTGGCACAAAATTCTATACGGTGGGCGCCGGCGTGCTGTGCCTTCAGTGCACCATCAAGGCCAAAAACGGCAATTTCAAGGGTGTAATTTTTCATTTGGCCAACTTAAAACCATGAAGGTGCTTTGATAATTTTTACTCCTTCAGCAGTATGTACGGGCATAGCAAAATCGCTGTTGAGTGAAAAGCAGCCATATTCACCTTGCTTATTGATGGCAATTACCGCAGCCTGCAGTTTGCGTGCTTTTTCAGCACCGTTGGCCTTTACAATACGGGCAATAGCCTCCTTACAGGCGGCTTCGGGGCTTTTTCCCTGTCGCATAATTTCAACCGCAGTATGGCTGGCACATACCCGCACCATTTCTTCGCCAACACCCGTGCAGGTGGCGGCCCCCACTTCATTATCTACATACAAACCACTTCCAATAATGGGAGAATCGCCCACACGGCCACGCATTTTGTAAGCCATGCCACTAGTGGTGCACGCGCCACTCAGGTTGCCTTGTGCATCCATTGCTATCATACCTATGGTATCGTGATTTTTTTTTATGCGTTCCAACAGGTTATCAATAGTAGTCATGGGGTCGTATTTGGCTGTTTCAAGCCATTTTTTCCATGCGTGCTCGCTTTCGGGGGTTAGCAGGTTCGTTTTTTCAAAGCCATTTTCCAGGGCAAACTTTAGCGCACCTTCGCCCACCAACTGCACATGGGGTGTTTTTTCCATTACCATACGTGCCACAGAAATGGGGTGGAGGATTTGCTCGAGGCCCATAACAGCACCACAGCGATAGTTGTGGTCCATAATGCATGCATCCAGGGTTACGCGGCCATCCCGGTCGGGCAAGCCACCGTAGCCTACACTTTGGTCGGTTGGGTCGGCTTCGGGTACCATTACCCCTTGCTCCACCGCATCCAGTGCTGTACCGCCGGCTTCCAGTACTTTCCAGGCAGCTGCAGATGCTTTGGTATTGTGCGGCCAAGTGCAAATAACGATGGGCTGTGTTTTGGGTGCACCAGCGCTTTGCACTATTTGAGGCAGGCTGAGAGCGGGCAGGCTAATGCCGCCAATGGAAATAAATTTCCTTCTGTTCATGTGATTAATTATTGTGATGTAGGCTGTTGAGCAAATTTAAATATCACTGAGGCAGTGACAGAAGCGGCCATGGCGCACAAACTTAATGCAACAGGGGCACCCAGCGTAAACCAAACTATGCCCGTAATTGAACTTGCCAGCAATGCGGCTATGCTTTGACCTGCATTGAAAGTGCCGAGGGCTGTGGCAACTTCTTGCAATGGAACCATGCCTGCCAGCCAGGCCTTGCTGATGCCTTCGGAGCAGGCAGCATACAAGCCGTACAGTACGAAGGCCACAGCAAGGGCAGGTAAACCAGTAGAAAAAGCAAAAATTATATAGGCCAGCGCAAAAAAACACAGGCCGGCTAAGAGCATAACCTTAAATCCTGCTTTGTCGGCCAAAACGCCGGCAGGGTATGCAGCAGCGGCGTACACCAGGTTGTACAATATGTACAGGCCTATAACGTAGGTTTCGTTAATATCAGAGGCTCCTGCCTTCAATAGTAAAAAAAGGTCGCTGCTGTTGAACACGCTGAAAAATAATAGGGGATAGGCCAGACGTTTGAAGGCGGGTGGTGCAGTTTGCCAATATTTATAGAAAATGCCAAAGGAAAATTTGCTTGTGGCTCGAGCGACAGTGATGCGTTTTTCCCGCAAAAAAAAGGTAAACGCTACGGCAAAGATGCCGGGAACAAGGGCAATAAGAAAAAGTGCATGATAGCTTAAGGGGTACAGGTGCATGAACACCAGTGCCACGCATGGTCCAAGCAAAGCACCCACAGTGTCCAAACTTCGGTGAAATCCAAAAACGCGGCCAGCGGTTTGTTCTCTACTTTCCTGCTTGAGCATAGCATCGCGTGCCCCGGTGCGCAGTCCTTTGCCAAGCCGGTCTACCGTTCGGCACAAAAATACCCAAACAGGCAGGGAAGAGGCTGCAAGAAGTGGTTTACTGAGTGCACTTAAAGAATAGCCGGCCTGCACAAAAGGGGCGCGCCTACCCATACGGTCGCTCCAGTGGCCAAACCACGATTTGCTCAGGCCTGCCGTAGCCTCGCATAAACCCTCCAAAAATCCAATACCTAAGGCTGTAAAGCCAATGGAGCGCAGGTAGCCCGGCATAATTGGATACAGCATTTCGCTGGCCAAATCGGTAAACAGGCTAATGAGCGATAGCGATAATACAGTTCGGCTAATGGTTCGAGTACGCTGCATGCTATTCAAATGTACCGTAATGCCGGCGGTAGTACATTCGATGCAATATGATTTCTGTACAAAAGAACATTAGCTTAAAAGGCTCAAATGAGCAACCTATGCTCACGGATGTTTTTTGGCCAATAGGGCAAGGATCATTTCCGGTGGTGGTATATGCACATGGTTTTAATGGTTTTAAGGACTGGGGAAACTTTGATTTGATTGCACGGCAATTTGCTGAGGCAGGTATCGTATTTGTCAAGTTTAATTTTTCGCACAATGGTACTGGCCAATTGAACCCTACAGAATTTGTTGAACCTGAGCTTTTTGGAAGGAATAATTACACCAAAGAATTGAATGATTTGAGATTGGTCGTAGATTGGGTTTTCTCCGCGCATAATCCCGCTATGCATGTTGTAAACATCCATAAACTTGTGTTGCTTGGTCACAGCCGCGGTGGAGGAATTTGCATTATCAAGGCTACAGAAGATAAACGGGTAAAGGGATTAGTTACATGGGCAAGCGTAAGTGTATGTAAGACGCCCTGGGGCGCTTGGTCATTTGAGAAAATGGAAGCCTGGAAAAAAACAGGTGTGGCTTACTATGAAAACAAAAGAACCGGGCAAAAACTTCCAATGTTCTACCAACTGCATGAAGATTATCTGGCGAACGAAAAGAGGTTGAACATCCGGAATGCTCTTTCCAGGTTGGATATTCCAATTCTTGTTTGTCACGGTATGGCCGATGAGGCTGTTCCAGCAGATCATGCGCATTTGCTTAAGTCCTGGTCTGCCAGGGCTGAACTCTTCCTGGTAGATTCAGATCACGTTTTTAGCCGGAAGCATCCCTGGCTGTCATATCAATTGCCCGATGGTATGCAACATGTTGTAAACAAAACAATTGAATTCATACGTGCCATCTGTTAGCCGCCATTCACTCAGCTAAGTGAGTTCAGGATTTTCATTATTTGCCCATAATTAATATTATGTTAAGTAGCATTTTTGCTTACAAAGACCGAATCTTAATAGAAATTTTGTGCGGTGCCACCTCATCGCCTCCGAAGTACGGATACTGTTGATACCCCGATGCTGAACTGGTTGATAATCCCCTACTCATAGTTATGCTTGTTCCATTTACCGCAAATACATAACTACTGCCTGAGACTTTAATAGAACAGGAGATTTCGGTACCAATTAGCACAACAGCAATTTCCTGATTTATCCGTGTTCCTCTGTTGTACACATAAGCATGCAGGTGAAGTGCATTGTTATACCAATTCCACCCAAACCTGGCACTGTTGTACTGGTTGTCAAAGCCCTCGCTAAATCCCCACAGTTTATTAATATCGTATTGATTGACAGGATTAGTGGTAGTATAAACTGCTGAGGCATCGAACACAACCATAAACTTCATTTCCGATGTGCGGACCGATTTTAGCGTAGACTGGTCGCAAAAATGGTTGCCTTGCTGTATGGTGTAAGTGATATACTGACTTGTGGCCGGCTTGCGTGCACCGGCAGCTATGGAAGAAGCAGCGGCTTTTTCGTCAGCCTCAACCAAGGCTCTTTCCCCATTTGTTTCCATGATTTCTTTGGAACATCCAGAAATTAAAACGCCAAGGATAACAAGCCTCAAAAAGGCTTTGAAGGTCATAGTTGCTTGCATAAAAAATTTTGTTACAAGTTGCAAAAAGAAAACCGAACTTAGAAGCCCGGTTTCACTTATTTGTCACTATATGCCCACTTATTCATGCCCTTAGGAGCTGAGCTTATGGTACAGGTCGGAATACTTCTTTTCCTGAGCTTCAAATTTCTTAGCATCAGCAGTGTTGGGTGGGGTTGCTTTTTGGGCATTCTCCTTCTTGTCTTTAAAAATGTCAATCATATAGCTCACAGCATTTTTATACTGTTGTTTTTCCATGGTGCTGGGTGCCGAAATTTTGCTATAAATGTCTATTGCCTTATTATAGCAGTCGGCTGCTTTGTCGTAATAGGCAAACTTACTTCCAACTAGTTCATCTCTACGGGCAATATCCTCGGGATTGTGCTTGAATTCCGGCGCAGGTTTTCCCTTGGGTGGCGGAGGGGCATTCTTTCTGGCGGCAGTAGCCTTTTCTCCCATCATTTTGCGATGAGCCGACAATTCACGATCGGCTCGCATTGCACGGTTGAAGTAATGGTTTGCCAGGTTGCTCATGCTAAAGCCGGAGGCAGGACTAAGTTCTGTAGCCTTACGAAAGGCAGCATCCATCTTCTTTTCAAGCTCATCTGCATTTGCAGGCAGCGGTGTAGTTTCATCTTTCGGGTTTAGCATGTCGAATACTATTTCGCCATAGCCAGCCTGTGCCTTAAAGTTGTTTGGATCTTTTTGCAGGTATTCCTCTATCCTCTTCAGTTTATCAGGCGTCATATCGCCTGCCATTACAAAGTCAAGTTCCTCGTATTTGAAGTATTCATCTTTCGGATACAACTTAGCTCCAACCAGCCTCATTTTGTTGAAGTTGTCAATATCATTTTTCTGAAAATAGTACTGCACCAGAAATTGATACAAAAACAGGTTGTCGTCGCCGGCAATTTCTTTGTCGGCAATGCGCTGAAAATACTTGGCGGCCAAGTTATCCTTTTTGGCATTTTGGTAGCTGGCCCCTGCCAACAGGTTGCTCGAGGTATCAAATGAAAGTGTAGCCACTTTGTTTGCAATCAGGAAGTCGCTCCACTCAATGGAGTGGTCAAAACTATTGCCTGCTTCTTCCCACTTCTTGCCGTTATAGTTCTTAATGCCTTCGTTGTAGTAGTTGCTATAAAAAGTAATTGGTGTATTGGCATACAAAGGGTCGTTTACCAACTTTTTGGATGGATCCATTTGCAGGTACTTTTTATATGCTTCTTCTGCATCCTTTATCAAGGTGGCAGCCTGATCGGCATTTTTGGGGTCAGCCGAAAGAATAGCATACAAGCTAGCCTTCAGGATTAAAGCTTCGGGTTTACTGTTGAATTTTGGGTTATTCATACCCTTGTCAAGTTGCTCTTTGGCCTTGGGATATTGCTGCAGAATGAGGAGGTTCTTTACATCATCTATGCTTTGAGCCATAGCGCCTGCACAGAAACATAGCAGGACAAAAGCAAAAATTGGCAAACGTTTCATGGATTGTAAATTGTTGATTGTTAAATTAATGATGAACTTATCTGCTATTAATAATTTAGTTCATGGTTCCTGCTGTACTTGAGGTTCACTGTTATCCGTATCCGTTTCATGTGCTTCAGGTGCTGCATCAGATCCTTCCATTGTCGGTGTTTCACCAGCAGTTTCCTCTTCGTCTTCAGTATGTCGCTCCAATTTGGTAATTGCTGCTATTTCATCTTCCTCGTCCAGCCTGATTAGTTTTACGCCCTGTGTAGCCCTGCCTGCCTCTCTTATATCTGCTATAGCGGTGCGAATAGTGATTCCGCTTTTGCAGGTAATCATCAGGTCATTTTCGTCAGTAACAGTTAATATGCCAACCAGGCTGCCGGTTCTTTCTGTTATGCTTATCGTCTTTATACCTTTGCCGCCACGGTTTGTTACACGGTATTCGTCTATTGGCGTTTTTTTACCAAACCCTTTTTCGCTTACAACAAGCACATTATCTGTTTTTTCCTGCTCTTTGGTTACGCAAAGCATGCCCACCACTTCATCATTCTCATCGTCTACCTCAATGCCGGTAACACCAATGGCACCTCTGCCTGTGGGGCGCACCTTATCCTCAGGAAAACGAATTGCCCGACCGCTTTTTACTGCCAGCATTATTTCACTGCTGCCATCGGTAAGTTTGGCTTCCAGCAGCACATCTCCTTCCACAATGGTAATGGCATTAACACCGTTAGAGCGTGGTCTGCTGAAATCTTCGAGCGAGGTCTTTTTTATGATGCCTTTTTTGGTGCATAAAACAATATAATGTGAGCATACAAACTCCTTGTCATCCAGGTTGGCAATGTCAATAATGGCTTTCACCTTGTCGTCCTGAGGCATCTGAATCAAATTCTGGATAGCCCTGCCCTTTGTATTTCTTTCGCCTTCTGGTATTTCATAAACCTTCAACCAATACAGCCTACCCTTTTCGGTAAAAAAGAGCATGGTGTGGTGGGTATTGGCAACAAACAGGTGTTCTATCCAGTCTTCGTTTCGGGTTTGGCTTGCCTTGGCTCCTCTTCCTCCCCTACGTTGCTGCCTGAATTCGGTGGCCGAAGTACGCTTTATATAACCAAGGTTCGAAATGGTGATTACCACGTCTTCCTGCTCTATCAGGTCGGCCATGCTTATTTCATCGGCCAGGTACTGAATCTCCGTTCTGCGAGGGTCAGCAAATTTCTCTTTAATCTCCAGCAGTTCTTCTTCCACTATTTTGTACCGCAAACCCTCATCGGCCAATATGGACTTCAGGTATTCGATGTGCTTCATCAACTCAGCATGTTCTTCACGAATTTTATCGCGTTCCATGCCGGTAAGTCTTTGCAGGCGTAGGTCTAGCACTGCTTTGGCCTGTATTTCAGTCATGCCAAAGTTGCTCATCAGGCCCTCTTTAGCAATTTCGGGTGTGGGCGACTGACGAATGAGTTTGATCACCTCATCAAGGTGGTCAAGTGCAATTAAGTAGCCTTCCAGTATATGTGCTCGTTCTTCGGCTTTGCGCAGTTCGTATTTGGTACGCCGCTCCACTACATCGTGCCTAAAGTGAACAAATTCACTTACCAGGTCGCGAAGGTTTAGTGTACGCGGTCGGCCCCGCACCAATGCTACGTTGTTAATGCCATAACTTGTTTGAAGCTCTGTAAGTTTAAATAGTTGATTTATAATAACTTGAGGAACCGAATCTCTTTTTAAATCTAAAACTATGCGGGTTCCTTCTCTCAGGTTCGATTCGTTGTTTACATTCGAAATACCTTCTATGGCCTTGTCGTTTACCAGGTTGCCAATTTTATCGGTAAGGGTATCGCGGTTTACCTGATATGGCACTTCGGTAATCACAATTTTGTCGCGCCCCTTGTCATCGGTTTCTACCAATGCTTTGCCGCGCAGCACTACCCTGCCCCGGCCGGTAAGAAAACCTTGCTTCACACCATCGAAGCCATGAATTACACCAGCTGTGGGAAAATCAGGTCCCTTTATGTATTTAATCAACTCTTCTGCAGTAATGTCGCGATTTTCAATGTATGCTATGCAGCCATCCACCACTTCACCCAGGTTGTGAGGCAACATGTTGGTAGCCATACCCACCGCTATACCGCTTGAGCCATTTACCAGCAATTGTGGAACCCGTGTGGGCAGTACAGTCGGTTCCTGCAGGCTGTCGTCGAAGTTGAGCTGAAAATCAACGGTTTCCTTTTCAATGTCACTCAGCATGGCTTCGGACAACTTCTGCAGGCGGGCTTCGGTATATCGCATGGCCGCAGGCGGATCGCCATCCTGGTTACCAAAGTTACCCTGGCCGTCTACCAAAGTATAGCGCATATTCCACTCCTGGGCCATACGCACCATTGTGTCGTAAATAGATGCATCGCCGTGGGGGTGATATTTACCCATTACTTCCCCTACAATACGGGCACTTTTTTTGTAAGGTTTGCCAAAATCTAGCCCCAATTCGTTCATGGCATACAGCACCCTGCGGTGCACCGGCTTCAATCCATCACGAACATCGGGCAGGGCACGGCCTACAATTACGCTCATCGAATAGTCGATGTAAGCCGTTTTCATTTGCTCCTCAATATTGACCTGGATAATGCGGTTGGTATCGCTGGTTTCCTGTGGCAGTTGTTGTTCTTCCATAAATGTTATTAACCATTGCAAAGATAGCTGATTGGTTATAGGTTGGATAGCGGTAACAGACTAATTTACATTGCTTTTGTCCACCTGGCGCAGCATTATGGGCACTTTAGAAAGAGACTGATATATTTCTACAAACTGCTTGGATACTACTTTGTAAGAATAACTGCTTAGAACCTCACTTCTAATATGTTCACTTTCGAACCGATAAGCACCTTTGATGAAAGAAATAAGCATTTTCGCAAGGTGTGCCGAGTCATTTACATTTGCAAGAAGGCCATTTTTTCCGTGTATAACCAATTCGCGCAAAACGGGAATATTTGATGCAATAACCGGCACACCAGTTGCCAGTGCTTCAATTACAACGCAACCAAAGGTTTCGTAGCGGGAATATAACAATAGAGCATCGCTTTGAGCTATTAGCGAGGCTATCTCAATATGCGTCACAGGCTTTAGAAGCTTTACCCAATTGCCTATGCAACGCCTTTCAATTTTTTCTTTCAACAAAGCATCAGGGTGATGTACAATCTGTAGCTCAAAGGATGCCTGGCTACCCAATTCGTCCACTACGAGTTTTACAGCGTCCAACACCCCATCCATGTTTTTCTGAAAACTATCGGCGCTTATAGTAATAAACCGGACTAAACTGCGGTTTTTTACAGGTTGCGGCACAAACAATGAGCCGTCAACAACATTTGGCACACGGATAATAGGTTTACCATTGCTCAGTTCTTGTAGTCTTTTTGCCAAATACTGCGATACAGCCGTGATTACAGAAGCATGCTTTACCATTCGCTTCCATTGCCATTTTGACCAAGGATTCAGATTGCGAAAGTTTGGTCTTGCCTCATTTAGATAGGCTGTCCATTGCTCAGAAAGCATGTGCGGCACCTGGTGTTTTTGGCAAAACCAGTGGCCAAGCATGCCTGCGTTTAGCATTATGTGTGTATGAACCAGCCTAGGCAGCCCCACTTGGTTAGGGTACCTTTTGTTGAGATGCTGTTTTGCAATATTCAACATCCTGAAAATTCGTAAGGCATTAAAAATGCGCCCTTTGGGCAAATTGCCTGTATAGTAATATACCCTGTTTTCAGTAAGGTTGCCGCATTGCGTTTGCCGGAGGGTATGGTCATGGGTAATTAAGCCATTTTTATCTTCAATAAACGTCCATAGTTCAATGCTAACCAATTGGCTAACAGCAAAAGCGTGGCGTTGAATGAAATCGCCCTGCAGCTCATCTATTGCCGATGGGTACCAACTTGCCAACCACAACACATGCTGCTGATGAATCATCGTAAGAAAGTAATGAGTCAAATAAAATCACTCTTTGGCAATCGCCATTATTTTTATTGCTCAAATGAGTATCAGGCATTGAAAACACAGTTAGGAGGCGATGTTGGGATAGCGGCTGCATTACTTAGTAGGGGCGAACTCGTTGCCATACCCACCGAAACGGTGTATGGCCTGGCGGGAAATGCGCTTAATGACGAGGCTGTGATAAAGATTTATAAAGCCAAGAACAGGCCGCAATTCAACCCGCTTATTGTACATGTGTCGTCCTTAAGCCAAGTCGAAAAATATGTTTTGGACATACCGGAGATGCTATTCAAACTGGCTCAAGCCTGCTGGCCGGGCTCACTTACGCTGCTGCTACCCAAAAACGAGGCCATACCCGATTTGGTAACTGCCGGTAGTTTTCAGGTTGCAATCCGCATACCCAATCATTCGCTTACGCTTAGTTTGCTTCAGGCCCTCCCCTTTCCGTTGGCCGCTCCAAGTGCTAATCCTTTTGGATATGTAAGCCCCACTACTGCGGCCCATGTATTGGAAGGCCTTGGGGGCAAAATACCGTACATACTGGATGGCGGCCCGTGTACCATAGGTGTAGAATCAACAATTGCAGGATGCAACCCGACGGGAGAAATAGAAGTGTACCGGCTGGGAGGCATTGGCCTTGAAACGATAGAATCGATCACCGGAAAAAAACCAATACTCAAACTAAAAGCCGACCTGCCGGAAACACCCGGGCAATTAAAAAGCCATTATGCCACCCACACGCCATTATTATTGAGTAATGCATCTAAATCATTGCCTCATTTTACAAATAAAACCATATATATTGGCTACAATTTGTGGATGAAAGACCTACCCCGGGAGCGCCAGCTTTTGTTGGCGCCCGACAACAGGCTGGAAAGTGCAGCACGAAATCTTTTTGGCTTATTGCGTGAAGCAGACAAGGTGCAGGCAGATAAAATATTTATTGAACTTGTTCCCAATTATGGAATAGGACGTGCCATTAACGATCGCATTCGGCGGGCTTTGCATGAAAACAAGGTGCATGCTATTCCCAAAACTTAACTGGAAAATGAATACAGTTGTATTGGTCAACATCCTCCAGCTCCAAAGTATTTAAGATGTTGGCTGGCAAAATATTTTCTATTGAAGGAAATAAAACCTTCTCCTCCCAGCGAATATGTGTTTCCAGATTTTGAGCGAAATTGGTTATTAAGTCACTGCTCACTTTTCCTGTTGCTAACCTTTGAATAGTTTGCCGGATACTGGCATGATCGAGCAACAGCTTGTCTAACAAATATTGATCTATAAAACCGGTGCTTGAGGGCAGCAATACTTGTTCTTCTTTTTCAAAATGCATATTTAATTCCTGCTGCCAGGCAGCTAAAATGAACTGATTCATTACCACAGGGTCAGCTTTTTTAGCCAACCCTTTTTTTAAAAGTAATACTACCAGTAAACCCTGGTGATGCTGACGGCTGAGCGGTTGCAGAGCGGCATGCCTTTTCATACCTGGTATGTTTTGAGGGGCAAAAGATGAAGGGGAGACAACCTTCTCAGAGTCTCCCCCTTACGTATCACGCTTGTGTTTAGCGAATCTTTATTTAAGTGACCTGTAACCCTTCTTTCAGGGCATCAATAATGGTGCTGAAGTCAGCCGCAATCAGGCTGGCACCGCCAACCAGTCCGCCATCCACATCGGGCTGATGGAATATGCTGGCCGCATTACTTTGCTTAACGCTGCCACCATACAATATGGAAACAAGGCTTGCCACTTCGGCGTTGTACCTGTCGGCAATAATCTTGCGAATAAAGGCATGCATTTCCTGTGCCTGTTCGGGCGAGGCCGTTTTTCCTGTACCAATGGCCCATACCGGCTCGTAAGCTATAATGAAATGCTGCATTTGCAAATCATCTAGTTGGAAGAGGCTGTCTTCAATTTGCTTGGCAACATATTCTTTTTCCTTGCCGGCTTCGCGAATTTCGAAAGGCTCGCCGCAGCAGAATATGGGCTTAATATTATACTCCAGGGCAATGTTTACTTTTTCGGCCAGTTGCGCATGGGTTTCTCCAAACTCTTCGCGGCGTTCGCTGTGGCCAATAACTGCATAGTCTATACCAATAGACCGGAGCATTTCGGCACTTACTTCGCCTGTGTGGGCACCATGAGATTTAGTATGAATGTTCTGAGCAGCTATATGATAGCCCTTTTTGCCATGCAAAATATCTTTTGCCAGCATCAGGTACGGAAAAGGAACAGCCAGTATAACCAACCGCGACCTGCTCAAATCGTGTTCCAGTTGCAATAAATCTTCCAAGAGGGTTTCTGCCTGCTCCAGGGTACAGTTCATTTTCCAGTTTGCCGCGGCAATTTGTCTTCTCATACTTTTTCTCTTTTGAATGTATAAACAATGCTTTTTAATATACCGCCCGAGTTAAATTCGGCGGCACTTACCAATTCCCAGCCATCTTTTCCAAAATCGTTGAATTTGTCTTCCAGCCTTAAGTTCTTCAATTTGGAATCCCAATAGACCCGTTGCTCAATTTCCAACACTTTGTATTCAAACTTCTTCATAAAACAATTTAATGTTCAAACATGTAAGGCTCCAAATTTATGGGTATCGATCTACATGATGTTGCTGCTGTTTAGCACATTTATGATCTGCTTCTACAAGCCTGAAATGCATTGCAAAATTGGGAATCCGTTTCCAGCCAAAGCATGATTTACATCATTGCTATTTGTTATTATGGGCAAGGTGGGTAAGAATATCCACTTCCAATGTTGAAATATTTTGGCCTTTTAGCCTTTTCCAATTGGCCACATGTTCAATGGCCTTGTTCAAAATGTAAGAATGGTTGCCCCATATAAACGACGGAATATGCCTGGGTGTAAGCCCAGGCTGATGCACACTACTGCAGGCCCCCACCACAGTGCCCGTGTTAAACGATGTGTTTATCGCGCTTCGCGAATAGTCGCCCATGAGCAGGCCTGCCTTTATTCCTGCAGGCACAAACTGATCCAGAACTGCACTCCACACCGGCACCGTTCCGCCTGTGTTGCGTACATTGCTTACAGAGGTGCCCGCTCCTAAATTGCACCAACTGCCAACCATACTATCACCCAAATAGCCTTCATGCGCCTTGTTGGAATAGTCCATCAGGATGCTGTTTTTTATTTCTCCTCCCACTGTACACTTCTTTCCTATTGTGGTTGCGCCATAAATACAAGCGCCCATTTTTACTACAGCGCCCTCTCCTATTGAAACCGGGCCGCGTATTTGTGTGCCCTCCATTACCAGAGCGCCTTTTCGAATTATTACAGGTCCGGTGTTGCAGTTGATAGTGGATGCAAATATCTCTGCTCCTTCTTCCACATACAGGTTTTCGGCAGGGCCAATTACCTGGCTTAAAACTCGAGCATTGAATGTTGTGCTACTATTGGGTAGAAACTTAAGATCAAAGAGAATAGCCTGTTGGTTAAAAGAAAGTATATCACCAGGCGTTTCAAGGATAGTAACATTACTAACCACACGGGCATTTTGGGTGCCAGGCAATTGGTTAAAAACCGGTTTGGAGTTGCTTTGCCAGGCTAGTATCCGATTGTTGCTATCTACCAACGTTTCGCCGTTTTCAAGTTGCAGCAGCATCTGAACCAGGTGATCATGGGGGAACAATGCAGCATCAACACACACATATGATTCTGCATCATGCTGCGGCTCGTGCAAATAGGGCTCTGTAAGGCTATAAACCGGCATGTTGGCAGCTGCCCGGTAGCGCTCGGCAACCGAAAAAATGCCATACAATATATTGCCAATCGGCCTGGTAAGGCTTATGGGGTAGTAGCATTTTCGGGAATATACTGTATCTACCAGGCAAAGGACCTTCATGGGTCAAATTTGCAGCATTGGGGCATTTCCAAAAAATAAACTCCCCGGCAACATGCCGGGGAGTCCATTAAATTGAAAATTAAGCGTTTACTTTTTGGCGTACTTCTTCTTGAACTTGTCAATACGGCCGGCAGTATCAACCAATATATTTTTGCCAGTGTAAAATGGATGGCTCATGTTAGAGATTTCCAATTTAACAAGGGGGTATTCGTTCCCGTCTTCCCATTTGATGGTTTCGCGGCTGTTAGCGGTAGAGCGGCTCAAAAATGAGTAACCATTACTCATGTCCTTGAAAACTACCAGGCGGTACGATTTCGGATGTATTCCTTCTTTCATAAAACTTTTTTTATTTGCCCGACTGCAACCGGGCATTTTTTTGGGATTGCAAAGGTAGGAGGACGCTTTGTAATCACCAAAGAATTGGCAAAGAAATAATGAGCCTGCGCCAGGTGGGCCACTTCTGTACCGCCGTTCAATCAGCTTTTCATGTTTACAAATTGCAGCGGTATGTTCAAATTGACGCCCTTACAAGCGGCAATCACTTCCTGCAAATCATCTATTTTTTTGCCGGTTACCCGTACCATATCGTCCATAATAGCCGCTTGTACCTTCAGCCCGGAATCTTTTATCAGTTTCACAATTTTTTTGGCATCTTCCTGTTTGAGGCCGTTGCGTACAGGTACCTCCTGCTTCCATACTTTTCCGCTTTGATATCCCTCTTTGCCCAGGTCGTACACCTGCGCATCCAGGTTTTGCTTAATGCTGCGGCTGATAAGCACATCTAATATCTGCTTCATTTTCATATCGCTATCCGCTTCCATATCCAGTTTGTAATTCTTCTTATCGAGGTCAATTACAACATGGCTGCCCTTAAAATCGAAGCGGTTGGTAATTTCTTTACGTGTCACATTCACTGCATTGTCTAGTGTTTGCAGATCCACTTTCGACACAATATCAAATGAAGGCATGATGCTGATTTTTTTTCAAAAGAAAGGTAAAAAAAAAGGTGGTTTGGCCATATAAAGAATGCAAATTAGTGGTTGTTATTAATTTTCTCCGGCTGCCGGTTGCGACGTAAAAAAACGATAGCCAGACCAGCCAACATCAGGCAAATAGCAATTATTTCTGCCTGTGTGGGGTACAAATTTCCCAGATGGTACGTAGTGTTGACCCTTATTTTTTCAATTAAAAAACGTTCTAACCCGTTAAAAATCAAATACATCCCAAACAGCACGCCAGGAGCTGTCAATCTTTTTCGCAGGCTCCACAATACACCAAACAGGATGAGCCCCATCACCGTTTCGTAAAAGGGAGTGGGGTAAACGGGATTTGGCAAATAGGTGCACCATTGCTTGCCTTCACAATTTTGCAGGGGCACGCCTTCGCTAAGTACATTGTTGGGATAGGTATAAGCCACCATCCATGCAGGCAGCCAACCCGGTGCCTTAAAAGCTTTGTGAGGAACATCAGCAATTGCATTAATATCCTTAACTCCCTGAAAGGAGCGTTGGTAATATCCCAGGTTTTGAGATACAGATTTTTCGTATTGGCCAGGTTCTGCCAACTGCACCGTGCCATCGGGTTCGGCTATATAAGCACTGTTTAGTATACCCCAGTCACCATCGCCTGCTACCTGACAGCCAATGCGGCCCACTGCATAAGCTATCATCATAGCGGGGCCAAACGAATCGGTTAAATGCCAAAGGTTTATTTTGTGCTTACGGGCGTAAAGCAAAATAGCTGCCCCGGCGCAAATAAGGCCACCGTAAAAAGTAAGCCCGCTGAAGGATAACAGACTTCCGATAGGATCCGCAATCAGTTCATCCCAGTTTTCGAGGTTGTGAAAAATTTTGGCACCGCCAAAGCCAAACAAAGCTGCGAAAATGATCATGTCGCCCACCCGCGTATGGGGCCATATACGAATAGACCGTTTTTCAGGTTTGGCCAGTTTTTCTTTTTTGCCACTGTACCATTTGGCGCCGGCAAATACTAATGCCAGTAATATACCGGCACCCACGTTTCCCTGTCCCGATAGTAGAAATGCCTGCGGGTCGGCCAATGCGGCTTCCTTTTCCATAAAAAATCCAACAAACTTCCAGCCAAGTACAAAGCCAAAAAATGCATTCCAAAGGATTTCGCTTGTTGCGGCCCCTTTGCCTACCCATATTTCCTCTAAGGTAAAGGTTAGCCATCCGTTACGTTCACGGCGCCGAAGTTCGCTGGTAAGCGCCCAGGCTGCCGAAATGAAGGCCAACGCAACCATCAGGCCAAATGTGTTGAATAGCTTAAGACCTTGTATTTCTACGCCAAAAACCTGTTTGAAGAAGAAGTAAAGATTTGGATACATGCCAAATGCTGGATGAAATTGAAAGATGGCAATGTTCGGAATAATCGGCCAAAGCCACAAAGGCAATAAAAAAACCTTTCCCGAAAGAAAGGTTTCCAATAAAAACAAACAGTTTATTAACGAATCACTCAGCAATGTTCTTCGAAAGCACTGATGAGGTTGCGAGCAATTACCTGAGCAGGGCGTCCTTCAATTTGATGACGCTCAATCATATGCACCAGGCTTCCATCTTTAAATAGGGCTATTGCCGGCGATGAAGGTGGGTATGGCAGCATATACTCCCGCACTTTGCGTACGGCATCGGTGTCGAAACCGGCAAAGCTGGTTGTAAGAAAATCAGGTTTCTTGGGGGTATTGTGAACTGCCATCAATACACCAGGACGGGCAGAGCCAGCACTACAACCACATACGCTGTTTATCATTACCAAAGTGGTTCCCTGCTTCTTCATTTGGTTGTCTACATCTTCGGGTGAAACTAATTCCTCAAAACCGTGGTCCGTAAGTTCAGCCTTCATGGGCTCTACAATCTCTGCTGGATACATACTATTGAATGTTTTTGTTTTTCGAAGTGCAAATGTCCTAAACTATTTGTTACACAGGCACTATAACATGCTAAGAATACATAAGGTTCCATATTTCGAAAAATGCAGTACAATATTCGCAGGCTTCCGGTTCAGGATTGTCTTTTTCCATTTTTTAAAGCCACTATGGCAGATTCACAGGCAAAACAAGTCATTGTGGCATGACTTCGCATATCAGTTGATCAAATTGTCAAGGACAATGGTACTGGAACAGGAATTGGTGTGTCTTGGTAAATCAATTCTAAAAACCAAAAAATCATCAACTATGACACTTGTAAAAGTAAACAATCGCCCGGCCGTTAAAACCTGGAACGGACTTTTAAATGAACTGTTTGCCGATTTTAATACGGTATTTGGTAATTTGCCTGGCGAGGTTACCGGGTTAAAAAATCCTCCGGTTAACATTGTAGAAACAGACGATGGTTACCATTTGGAACTACTGGCGCCTGGCCGCAAAAAAGAAGCCTTTAGCCTGAAGGTGGAAAACGATCAACTGATTCTGGGTTATGAAGCGCCAAAATCGGTGGAGAATGTAACCTATCGCACCGTGCGCACTGAGTTTACCACAGGCAACTTTTCCCGTACTTTCAACTTAGGCGAATTGGTGCAAGCTGATGCTATTCAGGCTAAATATGAGGATGGCATATTGAGAGTGTTCCTGCCCAAAAAGCCGGAAGAAAAGCCTGCTACGCAACAAATAAGCATTCAGTAAGACCTTAACAACAACAAGGAAAGAGGCTGATAAGTAAAAACTCAAAGTGAATGTATAAGCCCCGGCAAAATGAAGCCCGGGGCTTTTACGTTAGTAGCTGCGTCAAAACATCGTAATTTCACACCCCGACATGGGACCAACACAATTGCAGCACACCAGGTTGATTCTTGCATTGTTTCTTGTTTGCATCTTTGGCCAATTACCGGCTCAGGAAGTTGCAAAAGATACCCTGTACCCTTTGCATGTTCCACTTCAGTATTTGGACACTACTCTGCGCATTGTAAACCTCAATCCATATTTTACATTGCATGTAGACTCGGTACTGGAATACGATCTTTCCATAAACCGCGATGTGGCCAACTATTATTGGTACTTACGCAACAGCCCGGTGGGCATGCGTATAGATAAGGCTACCGGCAAAATCACCTTTAAGGCCGAAAAGTCTCTTTTTAAAAACGGCCGCCTCAAGTTTGACCAGGAGTACAAAGTGCAGCTTGGTGTACAAAACCTGCACAATCCCAACGAAAAGCTCGACACTTTTTTTGTACTGATGTTTTACAGCACAGAAATTAATCCTTCGCGTTTGAAACCATCAACCCAATCGTCGCTTACTATTGAAGAAGGTGACACCATCCGGTTTGGGGTGCAATGCGAGCAGGGTACATTTCCTATTGAACAAATAACGATGCTTACCAATGTGCCCATTGGCAACTATCGCGCTGTAACCCGCTGTGGCGATGAGTTTGTTTGGATGCCACCGTATGATTTTGTAAAGCCAACCGATTCTGCCAAACAAAAAACATTGGTGATTCAAATTGTAGGGGCCGACAAATTTTTTAATAAAGACACCGCTGTAGTAAGAGTAACTGTAAAGGAAGGAACAGACTACCCGCTGCGCAACCAGGAACACAAAAGGGTATCGGAGGAGTTGAGCAAATATGTACAGGATCTGAAACTTACCTTTTATGTGATGAGCCATAGTGTAAAAAAGACCAAAGGGGTACGTACGGGCTTCGACGTTTCCAGCTCAACTACCGCGCTGGCAGGCACGGTAATAAGCACCACCGCCACCGACCCCGACCTTCAGCGATTTGGAAAGGTGCTGCCAAGCGTAGGAGTAACACTTGTGCCGGTAAAGGAAGCTGTAGCTCCTAACAAAATTCAGGAACAGAACACTGCATCGCAAGTGCGTACCGTAGTAAAACGGCTGGAATATATGGTGAGCGAAAATGCTTTGCTGGGCGATAGAGACCCAGAGGTGTTGTTGAAAACCAAAAAAATGCAGGATGAAATGAAACAGGCGCACATGCAATTGATAGACGTACCTATTGTGGAATTTGAAGGAGATGTAACTGCACAGGAAGCCGACAAATACTTTTACGATCCCAAGGTGAACAAGAAATATAAACTAAAGGCGAAATAGGTATGTACAATTTAGCTAACGAACAGTACACCACATATACCTGGCCCGCAGCAATGAGTTGACTCGCCTGTCTGGCACAAAATAAACACAGCTTAGGTTTCTAGCAAGTATTACTTACTTAATGTAGCCCAGCAATTTCAGCATGCTTTGTGCCGATTGTTCGCGGGCATATACCCAATCCACCAGTTTGCCGCTTTTGTCCTGCTCTACAATTATATGCTTGGGGCTGGGAATCATGCAGTGCTTTATGCCACCATAGCCGCTAATTTGATCCTGGTAGGCGCCTGTATGAAAGAACCCGATATACAGAGGTTCCTGCTGTTGCTCACCTTCTTTAGTAAGCTTAGGCAAAAACACTTCGTTTATGTGTTCCTCACTGTCGTAGTAATCGTTGCTATCGCAGGTAATTCCGCCTAGCACCACCCGCTGGTATTCGTTGTCCCATTTATTTACCGGCAGCATCAGAAACTTTTCTCCAATGCCCCAAGTGTCGGGTAATGTGGTAATGAAAGAAGAATCAATCATGTACCAGATTTCGCGGTCATTTTGAATTTTTTGACCGATCACACTGTAAATATGCGCCATGCTCTCTCCTACCGTGTAGCTGCCAAATTCGGTATAGATGTTGGGCAATTGTACTCTATTTTTTTTGCATACCGACTTGATGTTGCCCACAATTTCGTTGATCATGAACTGGTAATCGTACTCAAACCCAAGCGAGTGTTTTATAGGGAAGCCACCACCAATATTAATGGAGTCAAGTTCGGGGCAAATTTTCTTGAGCTGGCAATACAGGTTAACCACCTTGTTAAGCTCGCTCCAGTAATAGATGTCGTCTTTAATGCCTTTGTTTAGGAAAATATGCAGCATTTTCAGCTGAAATTTATCCTCGTACCCTTCAATATTGTCTACGTAAAACTCCAAAATATCCCTGGCCCGTATGCCCAGCCTTGAAGTGTAAAAGGGGAAAGTTGGTTCTTCTTCGGCAGCCACCCGAATACCAAGTTTGAAGGGTACCTTCACGCTTCTTCTGTACGCATTCAGTTCATCTTTGTTGTCCAATATAGGCACTACATTTTTGAACCCACTATTAAGCAGTTTGGCAATTCGGCTGGTGTACGACTTCTGCTTATAGCCGTTGCACAGAATAAAAACATCTTTGGTAATCCGCTTCTTTTCGTAAAGCTTGTTGATAATTTCAATATCGTAGGCGTAACTCGTTTCCAGGTGTATGCCATGCTTAAGCGCTTCTTCCACCACAAAGCTGAAATGCGAACTTTTGGTACAATAGCAATAGAAATATTGCCCATCGTAATTATGCTTTTTCATGGCCTTTGCAAACATTTGCTTGGCCTTGCCTATTTGCATCCCTATTTTGGGCAAATAGGTAAGTTTAAGGGGTGTACCGTATTTATCTATCAGGTACTTCAGGTCGAGCCCGTTAAAACGCAGGTAACCATCCTTTACATCAAAGTCTTCCTGTGGAAAGTGAAATGTCTGGTTTACCAGGTCGGTGTAGGTGTTCTGCACCGGATCTGCAAAGCGTCTGTTCATCCTGCGCTGTAGCTATTGAATGGATTAAAAATTGGATACAAAAGTAACCGGCAAATAAAAAACCGGGAATGTTTTTTTCACTCCCGGTTTTAAGATGGCTCTGCCTTTTGGGGGCAAATATTTATTTTACACTGTCAACCAGCTTTCTGAACGACTCGGGCTCATTCATAGCAAGGTCGGCCAAAACTTTACGATCGAGGCCAATGCCTTTTTCGGCAAGTTTGTGCATAAATACGCTGTAAGTTAGCCCTTCCTGCCTTACGGCGGCGTTTATACGGGCAATCCACAAGGCACGGTAGTCGCGCTTTTTAATTTTGCGACCCACATAGCTGTAGGTAAGACCTTTTTCTACTACGTTTTTGGCAACGGTGTATACATTTTTGCGCTTGCCATAAAAGCCTTTGGCCTGGTCTAAAACGCGCTTGCGGCGGGCACGGCTGGCTACCGCATTTACTGAACGTGGCATAATCTAAAAGAGTTTACTTCAGGAAGAATATATTTTCTCAGAATGGTTACAGAATAGTTTTAAAGCAGCCTATTTCAGGCGCAGCAGGCGTTTTACAAAGTTCTCGTTGGCCGGGTTTACAACCCCTTTTATACCTAGTGCACGCTTGCGCTTGGTTGACTTTTTAGTAAGAATGTGGCGCTTAAAACTCTTTTGAAACATGATTTTTCCGGTGCCTGATATTTTGAATCGCTTTTTGGCACTCGAATTGGTTTTAACCTTTGGCATATCTGGTTTATGCTTTTACATTACACCCTACTGGCGGCATCGCACGGGCAACGCACTTATGGAGCCATTTGGGCAATTTTGGGGCGCAAAAGTAAGCAGAAATACAACATAATGTGCAATTACGCTCATCTATTTTACAAAAACCGCCTTACATAGTTAAACTGCCCTTTGCCTGATGAAGTAAACTCCATTTACGGTACTAAAATGGTTGATTTTCAGGCTCAAGCAGCAAAAAACTGATGATAGTTTTATTTTGTGCAAAAGAATATTTGTAGTTTTCCGTTGCAAATACATTAATGCCATATGATAAAATTCAGTGAATTGCACCCAGGCAACCATGTGCTGGTGCTAAACGAAGAAACCTGGATGATGGGAACAGTAAACAGGATAAACGCTGATGATGGCGGCCAGGTAGAGGTGGAAACAGGCGTGCAGAGCGCCTGGTACGAAATTGAAGATATTAAGCCGTTGCCACTTACCGAAGAAGCCTTACTGAAAATGGGATTTGAAAAGGAAGTGATGGAAAGTGGTAATACGAAATACAAACATGGCGCATTCAGGGTTTTGATTAGCCCCAAATCTCAGTTTTCCGACTTCTTAATGTGGTACCGCGAAGAAAAGTGCCATATTACTTACCCCATGTTTGTCCACCAGTTTCAAAACAGGTATGCCGCAATGACCAAGGTTTCCATTGAATAAATATTGAAGATTAAGCCAAAACACCCGTTCAACAGGAATGCGAACGGGTATTTACGTATTGAGAAAGGCTTTTTACTTCCTTTTGGTTGCTTTAGGCGCAAAAATGGCAATCATGCGCTTTCCTTCCATTTTTGGCATACTTTCCAAAGCGCCTACTTCGGCAAGGCGCTCTGCAAACTTCAGCAGTAGCACTTCGCCCCTATCCTGAAACATAATTGCCCGCCCTCGAAACTGCACATAACACTTCACCTTATTTCCCTCTTTCAGGAATTTCTCGGCGTGTTTGGCTTTAAAATCAAAGTCGTGATCATCGGTGCCCGGCGTAAAGCGAATCTCTTTCACTTCGCTTTGCTTGGCATTAGCCTTCATTTCCTTTTCCTTCTTCTTCTTCTCATAAAGGAACTTTCTGTAGTCTATGGCCTTTACCACGGGCGGGGCTGCGTTGGGCGATATTTCTACAAGATCGAGTTCCAGGCTTTGAGCAATGCGCAAAGCTTCGGCTGTAGGATAAACGCCCGGCGTAACATTATCACCCACTAATCGTACCTCAGGTACGCGGATTCTATCATTAATACGGTGTTCTGGTTCCTGCTGACGGAACCTGGGGTTGAAACCCCCTCTGCTTCTGGGAGGAAATGCCATTCAGATTGTTTAGTGAAAAAATTGTTTCTGTCAAATAATTTTTAATACTGCAATAATAAGACCAGCCGATGCAAAGATTGCACCGAAAATCCAAATTTGCAGCCTGTTTACTTCAGATCTGAGCTCGTAGCGTACTTCTGCGCTAGTTGTCTTCAGTTCCTGCCTAATCAACTCTATGTCTTTTCGTAGCAATTCGAAGAATGATTTGCCGGCGAATACCTGACTACCTTTTTCGCTTTCTTCTGCAATTACCAGCTCCAATTCGTTTACGAAAGCTTTGCTATACACTTCATTTTTGAAGTGCCGGTTTATTAGTTCGTAAATGCTGAGTGATTGGGCCGCTGTCATATAAATACAATTTAATGCTAATCATCAATATTACTCCGCTCGCTTATCTCAGCTTTCAATTCGGTTAGCATTCCGCCTACATTTTTCATTCCCAAATCACCTTTGCCCTGCCTGCGCACCGAAACGGTATTTTCCTGCATTTCCTTTTCGCCTACTACAAACATATAGGGCACTTTGGCCAATTCTGCTTCGCGTATTTTTTTACCCACTTTTTCGTTGCGGTCATCTACTTCTACCCTGATGCCCTGCTTGCGCAATTTGGCCTTTACCTCCATGGCGTAAGGCAAATATTTGTCGCTTATTGGTAGCACTTTTACCTGAACCGGAGCCAGCCATATGGGAAATTTACCGGCATAATGCTCCAGCAAAAAGCCAATGAAGCGCTCATGTGTACCTAGCGGAGCACGGTGTATGATAAGCGGTGTTTCGGCTTCGTTGGTAGCGCTGGTGTAACTTAACTTAAAGCGCCTGCCTTGTGCAAAATCGACCTGATTAGTAGCCAGAGTAAACTCGCGGCCAATTACGCTCCATATTTGTACATCAATTTTAGGACCATAAAATGCTCCTTCGTCAGGCACTTCTAAATATGGAATGTTGGACTCTTTCAGTACCTGACGCACCATTTCCTCGGTTTCCAGCCACAGTTCGGGTTCATTTATATACTTCTGCCCAAGTTTGGCTGGGTCATGCAAACTCAGCCGCATTACATACTTGTCTATGCCAAATATTTTGAAGTACTTAAGATACATATCGTTTACTGCACGGAATTCGTCGGCAAACTGCTGACGGGAGCAGTAAATGTGTGCATCGTTCATGTGCAGGCAGCGCACCCGCATCAGCCCAAACAATTCGCCACTTTGCTCGTAGCGGTAGCAGGTGCCATACTCGGCCAGGCGCAGTGGCAGGTCTTTATAACTGCGTTGTTCCGCGTCAAAAATCTTGTGGTGATGCGGGCAGTTCATGGCTTTCAGGTAATATTTGCCACCATCCATTTCCATAGGAGGAAACATGCTATCCTGATAATAAGGCAAGTGCCCACTGGTGATATACATACTTTCCTTGGCTATATGCGGGGTTACCACCCGCTTATAGCCTGCATCTTCCTCCGTTTCCTTGGCCAGTTTTTCCAATTCTTCAATAATTACAGTGCCGTTGGGCAGCCATAGAGGCAAGCCCGGCCCTACATCATCATCAAAGGTGAAAATGCCCAGGTCTTTGCCCAATTTGCGGTGGTCGCGCTTTTTGGCCTCCTCCAGCATGGTCAGGTAGTCATCGAGCTCTTTTTGGTTTGGAAAGGTGATGCCATACACACGTGTAAGCATCTTGTTTTTTTCATTGCCTTTCCAATAAGCTCCTGCAATACTGGTGAGCTTAATAGCCTTAATGAACCCTGTATGCGGAATGTGGGGGCCGCGGCACAAGTCGGTAAAAGTGCCCTGTTTGTAAAAGGTTATCTCACCGTCCTTGAGGTTGGAAAGCAGGTCCAACTTGTATTCATCGCCCTTTTGTTCAAAATAGTTTACTGCATCTGCCTTAGCAATTTCCTGCCGTTCAAAAACCTCGTTTTGGCGGGCCAGTTCTTTCATTTTTGCTTCCAGCTTTTCCAGGTCTTCTTCGGTCATTTTGCGGTCGCCCAGGTCCATATCGTAGTAAAAACCATTTTCTACCGGTGGACCTACCCAAAATTTTACTCCCGGAAATAGGCTTTCTACCGCTTCTGCCATTAGGTGCGCCGAAGAGTGCCAAAAGGTATTTTTGCCATCAGAGTCATCCCACTTCAAAAACTGTATTTCTGCATCTAGGTTGACAGGTCTTGCCAAATCTCGTACTTCGCCATTTACCCTGGCTGCCAGTATGTTGCGCGCCAGGCCTTCACTTATTGATTTCGCAATATCCATACTGGTTACACCAGCCTCATATTGCCGCATTGCGCCATCCGGAAATCGTATGTTTATATTCATTATATACCCTGATCTATGCTTGAAAGGGCGGCGAAATTAACAAACAATTACGCACGGAGTGACAGGAAGCCTTGAATGGCCATCTAATTTTATCAATTGTTTTGTTTGCACAGAATTTATATGACAATACGCTTCCTGTTTTCTCTTGCTTTGCTTTTAAGTGCCGGCATTACTGACTCGCAAAGCATAACCGGTATATGGCGCGGTACATTTTACAACCTGCGCGATTTGATGATGGGCGGAAGTAAGTACCGCTATGAAGTGCAAATGGAAGATGGCAGCAAGAACCTCAACGGCATGCGCAGCCTCCATGGTGTTACCTATTCGTATCAAACCACCCGGTTTTACGGCAAAGCTTCTCTCTCCGGGGTATGGACGCCTGCCAGCAATACGCTAGTGCTTACCGAAACCAAAATGCTGGAACTGAAAATTGAAGGCGGTGGCGATGGCTGCCTGATGACCTGTTATCTTGACTATCGAAAAGAAGGCGACAAAGAATATTTGGAGGGAACTTATACCAGTAAAAACATGAAAGGCGGTACCGACTGCGGCGGTGGCAAGGTGTTTCTGGAAAAAGTGCCCGATTCGGACTTTGAACTGGAAGATTTTTTGAAAATTCCGCCTCCGCCTGCGCCCGGTACCGGAAAAGTGAAACCCGGCCAGGAAGATTTTCTGGTAAAAAAGCCAGCTCCTTCCAGTAATTCAAGTGCAACTAACCAAGCCAAAAAAGAAACTCCTGCAAAAAAGCCAGCTCCTCAAACCCAGGCAAAAAACACCAAACCGGCAGGAAGTACTACAGCCAAAACACCAACCCCCTCGGCATCGGGCAAAACGCCTGCAAAGCCCCCCACGCCAAAGCCTGGTACCACAGCAAAAACCACGCCTGCACCTCCAAAACCAGCAACTCCGGCATCGGCCAAGCCCCCGGTCGGCGAAACAAAAACAGATCCTAAAAAAAGCGACCCTATCGCTAAAGTAAATGTGCCAGGTGCAGAAAATAAAACTCCAGAGCCGGCTGCCAATGCGCCAACTGCAAAAACGAAACCATTGACCCCTGCTGTACTCACCACCAGGCAAAACGAACTTGTTCAAACCATTGCCACAGACGCTAAAACCATTACTTTCTCATTTTACGACAATGGTGAAATAGATGGCGACACCATATCGGTGTACGACAATGGCAAATTGCTTGCCGGCCGCAAAGGGCTATCTGCCAAAGCGATCACATTGAATATCAGTTTTAGCAACGATGAACTTGAGCATGAGGTAGTAATGGTGGCTGAAAATCTGGGTTCCATTCCTCCCAACACGGCTTTGATGATTGTGCAGGCCGGAAGCAAGCGTTATACGCTCAACCTATCGAGCAGCGAAAAGAAAAATGCACTGGTGCGTTTCGTTTACCAAAAAGAATAACAGCTATTTAGTTACATTGCCAGCATAAAGATTATTCTGCCAGTGTTATCTTTTTTTTCACGGTTGTTGAGCCTGTACCCTACCCGAAGGCTAATGGTATTTCTAATTGGGTGCGCTATTTTTTTTATAATCAGTTGGCTAGCGGGTATAGCCGTTGAGTTGCCTAGAATGGTATTGCTTGCCTTGGTAGTATTTGTTGTGGCCGAAGCTGTTGCCCTTTCCACTAATGGAATAGGCTTTACCGCTTTACGCCATATGGCTGAGCGGTTTGGAAATGGCGAGCCAAATTCTGTACGCCTTGAAATACAAAACTTATTTCTGTTTACAACGCATGCTGAAATAACAGAAGAGTTTCCCGAACAACTGCAGGTGCGTACAAACAGCTTTGCATGCAAACTAACAGGCAAACAGCAGCAGGTAATTAGCTACTACATAACACCTGCCGAGCGGGGTGATTATACATTTGGAAATACCATCATCATGGTATGCTCATTACTGGGCTTATTGCGCAGGCGCATCGTAGCCGGCGAACCTACTGTGGTTCAGGTATTCCCAAACTTTATTCAAATGCGCAAATACCAGCTGCTGGCCCATACTGCCCAGCAGGCCGAGGTAGGCAGCCGAAAAGTGCGTAAACTGGGTAGCAGCCTGGAGTTTGAGCAAATAAAAGAATACGTAACCGGCGACGACATCAGGCAAATAAACTGGAAGGCCACTGCCCGGCGAAACCAATTGATGGTAAACCACTACATGGATGAACGCAGCCAGCAGGTTTACTGCATCATAGATAAAGGCAGACTGATGAAAATGCCTTTTGGGGGTCTTACCCTGCTGGATTACGCCATTAACGCTTCTTTGGTGTTAGCCAATGTGTGCCTTAGCCGGCAAGACAGATTTGGGCTTATTACTTTTAGCAACAAGCCAGGCACCGTGCTGGCAGCCGACAAAAAGCCAGTTCAACTGGAATATGTGATGCAAAACCTGTACCGCCAACAAACTGATTTTTTAGAAAGCGATTTTGAGCGACTCTTTTTGCAGGTGCGCACGCATGTAAAGAACAGGGCCCTGCTGATGCTTTTTACCAATTTCGAATCGCTGTCGGGCATGAAACGCCAACTATCCTACTTAAAGCAACTTGCCAAATACCACCTGCTGATGGTTATCTTTTTTGAGAATAGTGAATTGACCGATTTGAGCACCAGCCCTGCAAACGACATTGAAAACATTTATACGAAAACGATAGCCGAGAAATTTGTGTTTGAAAAAAAACTGATTGTTCGTGAATTGCAGCGAAACGGCATATTGGCAGTATTAAGTACTCCCATAAACCTTACCATTAATGCTGTAAACAAATACCTTGAAATAAAAAACAAGCAGGCGCTGTAATCTTTCCATTCGTCAGCTTCAATCATCTTTGTGGCCATTATTCAGATAGCATGTTAACCAGGGAGCAATTAGAGGCGGGTGAGGCAATACTTATAAACAAGCCGCTGGAGTGGACCTCCTTTCAGGCCATTAAGAAACTGCGTTATGTATTCCGGATTAAAAAGATAGGACATGCCGGCACGCTTGACCCGCTGGCAACTGGTCTTTTAATTGTGTGTACGGGTAAGTTTACCAAAAAGATACATGAGTATATGGGCATGGAAAAGGAGTACACGGGCATTATTACCCTTGGCGCCACCACGCCTACCTACGACTTGGAAAGTGAACCCGAAAATTTCAAATCTTTCGAACACATTACTACTGGCCATCTGGAAGCCGCCGCGCGGTATTTTACCGGCATTATTCAACAGGTACCACCGGCGCATTCGGCTATAAAAGTGGATGGCAAGAGGGTATACGAATTGGCCCGGCAGGGAAAAGAAGTGGTGCTAAAAGCCCGACAAATTACCATAAGCAGCTTCGAAATTACCGGTATAAGCATGCCGCAGGTACACTTCAAAGTTGTATGCAGTACCGGCACATACATTCGCAGCCTGGCTCACGATTTTGGGCAACACTTGGATTGCGGAGGCTACCTTAGCGCCCTTTGCCGCACCCGCATAGGCCCATTTTTGCTGGAGCAGGCTCATACACCCGAGCAATGGGAAATAATGCAGTTGCCGAAAAGTAGTGTAGCAAACTAGAAGGGATAGCCTATTCCAAACTGTAGCGCGTAGTTTCTGTTTTCGGGATATCCTTCTATGCGGTTGGGGCTTTTGAGTTCCGGTTGGGTTAGCCAGCCATTGCCGGCACGCACGGGATCCTTCAATTTAAATCCAAGGTCAAGGCGTATTATCAGGTAGGTAAAATCCCAACGTAGCCCCGTGCCGGCGCATACACCCAGGTCGCGGTACAGTTTCGACAAATCAAATTTGCCGTAGCCATCCACGTTGTTTACCCGGTTCCAGATATTGCCAATGTCGGCAAAAGCAGCCCCATCCAGGTTAAAACCAAAAAGCCTTGCTATCCTGAATCGGTATTCCACATTTGTTTCGAGTTGTATATCGCCAAAACGATCCTTGTAGGTGGCCGTATCGTTGCTTATGCTATAACCTACACCAAGCAGGCGTAGCGGCCAGGCTCGCATGCTGTTGTTTCCTCCTGCTACAAACTGCCTGAAGTAAGGCAAGGCAGCTTTGTTGTTTCGGCTGAAAACCCTGAAGCCAACACCGGCAAACAGCCGGTAATTCCAACTATTTACACCTACAGCTTTACGATGGATAATTTGGCCATCGAACCGGATAAATTTAAAAAACTCCCTGCCAAATAATTCGCCTGGTACTGGCAGTGCAAATTCGCTGCCCACGCGATAAAATCCTGAGTATTTTGATTTTTTATATTGCATTGCATGCTGAAATGATCCACGCACACTCAATATATTTCCCGGTGTAAACGATAAGGCCAGCGATGGATTTTTGATAATTTCTTGTTTCAGGCTATCGGTAGAAACCAGGTCTACCGATTCAAAGTTGGGAAACACAAAGTTGTAGGTATTACGTCCTTTTCTCCACTCCCATTGCAGGTTGGCTCCTACAGATGTTTGCTGAAAAAATTCAAATCTGTTGGTGTATGTGTAAGCCATATTAATAGCAGTTCGCCGGGCATCGAGGTTGCGTTTATCCAAAAACTGCAATGGCCACAGAAGGCGCGGTATTGAAAAGGATTGGGTAAACCCACCAATCAGGGTTTGGAAAAAATTCTCATTATTGGCTTCGCTGTTGTTGTTTAATTCAAAGCCAAATCGCCCAGTGGTAACCGATTGCACACCTGCACGAAGAAAATTCCTGTGCTTATTGGTTGCACCTACCGACAAAGCCAAAAACTGGCCGGAAAGCACGTTGCTCACCGAAATATTGGTGTTTTGACTCCCTTCCAGATCCACTTGCAGGGTTTGCTTTTTTGAAGGGTACAGAAATATATTGAAGTTGGCCTTTCCAATACTATCTGTATATGTGTTGACATTCAAAAAAGATTGGTCCCAGGGGCCTATTTGCGAAAAAGCATTGATGGTTCGGAAATAGTTGCGCTCGCGATACAAAGTGCCCGGCAACAAATAGTTGTTTCGCCGTATGAGGTTATGTTTATAAAATCCGGCGCGTTCCTTTATATAAATTGGATATCGTGGTGCGATCTTTGTGGTAGTTAGGGTTTCATCTTTCAATAGTGAATCAGTATTGTCGGCTATTCGTGTTTCTACAAAAAAACAAACAGAGTCAATATAGTATTGCCGAAAAGCATTGCTATCTATGCCTGGCCTACGCAAAACGGTAAGCTTTGCAAGAGGGTTTTCCCTTCGGCTTTGAGCTATAAGCAGTTGCTGTATTGGATCAAGCGATAGATCCATCAGCGATGGGTCGGTAGTATCCACCTCAATAAGCATTGTGCTCCGGCCCATTTTCATGAAGCCTCTATTTCTAAACAGGTTGCCCAGCCTGTCAAGCTCGGCTGCTGCAGCTTCTTTGCTGTAGGGCCTTCCTTTGGTGAGGTTGCTTTCGGGCTTGGAACTGTCGGCCAACCGTTGCAATTCAGAGTCGTTCAGGCTATAAATGAGCGTATCTACCTTAAGCTGCCTGCCAAGGGTTAAAAAGTAATGATTGGTAACGCGTATCTGCTTCTTCGTTTGTACGGTATCGAATTTTACCGTGATAGAATCGAAGGTGGCACCATAATAACCAAGCGAATTGAGGTAACCATTCATAAAGATTACCGACCTGGTAAGATTGGAAGAATCAAAAACGGGCGGCTTTAACCTTTGAGTAATTCCTAAAACCTGGCGGGTAGGCACCTTCAAACTGTCGTCTATATATTCCAGCAGTTTGCCTACTATCTGGTTTCTATCGTCGGTCTTCAAATTCTTCGTATTCAGCGTTACCTGGTTGTTGTACATAAAAGGCACATTTTCCGGGGCATTTTTTATGCCTGCACAACCAACCAGTAACTCCAGACTGGTAATAAAAACCAATAAACGAGCGAGTGGAAAAGGTAATGTAAGTTCGCCTTTGCGTAGCAATGAAAACACGATTTGATGATCAGTAATAACGAAATTAAACATATACACAGTCTTAAGCTGAAAAAATACCGCGAAGCAAATGGGCAGTTTGTAGCCGAAGGACCAAAAATTATAACCGAACTGGCGGCCATGCCCCACGCAAAAGAAGCCAAGGTGTATGCCCTTGCATCTTGGGCCGAGGCGCATCAAGCCATGTTTGGCGGAAAAATTGTGGTGGTAACAGAAGCAGAATTAAACCGCATGAGCCACATGCAGGCACCCCAACAAGTACTTGCTGTACTGCCTACCTGGCATCACCATTTCAGTGGTATTGCCCCTCAGCACTGGAGCCTTGCACTCGATGGCATACAGGACCCCGGCAATATGGGCACGTTGCTTCGTATTGCTGATTGGTTTGGAATCAAACAAATTTTTTGTACCAATGACACTGCTGACATTTTTAATAACAAGGTTGCCCAGGCTTCCATGGGTAGCTTGTTTCGAGTGCAAGTATTTTATGGCCCCTTGCACGAATGGCTCACAACAGCAACTGTACCGGTATATGGTATGATGCTAAGCGGCACGGATGTAACCCTGATAGATGAACCCACTGCGGGCATTGTGGTGGCAGGCAATGAAGGCCGAGGCATACGGCCCGAAGTGTCCAAAACCATTACTCAAAATATTACCATTGTCAGGCACGGGCAAGCCGAAAGCCTGAATGCTGCTGTTGCCACGGGAATTGTGCTTAGCCACTTAATAAAAAACACATCTTCCAGCATCTGATGCACCTATAGACTTTGCATGGAACATCCCTATCCCTAAATAGCTGCAGGATACAGAGGTTGCCCGGCCAGTGAGCCAAACAATAGAAGTTTTGTAAACGCCCCACAGGTTTAATAGACAAACTATTGGAACCTGATGGCTTTTACGGGGCTTACAAAACGAATGTAGATAAGCGGAATACGCAGCGCCAAAAAACAAATCAGGAAACTGCCTGATGCTACAGCAATCACCTGCCACCA
>Ga0114939_10000188_pt1 | contig 53204 bp, 40 predicted proteins | sample AshMeaCrysSpring_FD_87196 | JGI IMG/M metagenome (GOLD analysis project Ga0114939, IMG submission 87196) | Groundwater microbial communities from Big Spring, Nevada to study Microbial Dark Matter (Phase II) - Ash Meadows Crystal Spring | ecosystem: Environmental > Aquatic > Deep subsurface >...
AAGTGTCCGCTGGCCCTTCTCTAGATAGAGCGACATTCCGATTCCGGAATCAAGACGTATCAGATTCTCAGCCTGTTCGCGTTGCATACGTTCTTGACCCGTGAGCATCTTTTCAAAGGGTAGTAGACTATCACTGAAAACTGCTCTTGAAAAGTCTACTTCAGAAAGCGATAGCGAACGGACGTCATCATGAACTTCCGTCCAACCCTCGCCAAGAAACGCTCCTACAGAGGGAATACTCCTTCGGTTCACATGAAAAACGTTCGGGCACTTCATGATGAACCTACAACCGTCTTGATAAAACTTCAGGAGCCTTCTGCGAGCCTTCCTGTCATTTACGGGTAAGACGAAATGCTCGAATGAGAGCCCTTCATTACCCATGACGCGCAAAAACTTTCCAACTGTATCGTGGCCATTACTGAGGGTAGCGATATCCTTGGACATCGTGTGCCTCCTTTCTTGAACGAGGTGGTCGCTGCTCCAAGATTGGACTTTCGGGCACACAAGTGTTTTGCCACAGCAAACAGAAGCCGATTTTCAACTGCTGTTTGCTATGGCAAAACGGAGACTTAAAAGGTCGCTTTACTTCTCGCCAAAGGATATCACCTCAATGGTCAAATACAACTTGGTCGGTTCAATGTGCTTGACCTCTGACTGACTAAATAATTTCATTAGCGAGGATTGCTTCTACCGCTTTATAAGCAGACACAACTGGTCCAATACCAAGAGCAGCCGCATATTTGATTGAGTTATCCTCCTGGACACTCCAGGCATAGGTATGAATGGCAGTCTCGTGGCCATGAACAGCAAATACTTCCACGACTCCGTCCCAAGGCTTTCCAAAAAAATCCCCTCTCACGTGTTCCGTCCATAAATAGGTGAAATCGAGCCCGTACATTCGTCTTAGGGCATCGCGAATGTCTTCTTGATATTCCGTCATTTTTCCTCCGTGCAGCTTGCGCCAGTTAAAATTCGGCAGTAGGTTTAGACCCACCAAAACCGGGCGGGTGGTCGTCGTGGCGAAAGAAGAACTCAAACGAGTCGGGCTCTGGATTCGGGTCTCGACTGAAGACCAGGTCAAAGGGGAATCCCCCGAGACCCACGAGCGCCGTGCCCGCGCATACGCCGAAGCCAAGGGTTGGCATGTCGCCGAAGTGTACCGGCTTGATGCTGTCTCGGGGAAAAACGTCAAGGAACACTCCGAAGCCAAACGGATGCTTGCAGACGTGAAGAGCGGGCACATCAAGGCTCTCATTTTCTCCAAGCTCGCCCGCCTTGCCCGCAACACCATGCAGCTTTTGGAGTTCGCGGAATTCTTCCGGCAGCACGATGCCGACCTTGTCTCCATCGGTGAATCCATCGACACCTCGACCCCTGCCGGTCGCCTCTTCTATACGATGGTCTCTGGTATGGCCACCTTTGAGCGAGAGGAGCTTTCCTCCCGCGTAGCGGCTTCCGTTCCCATTCGAGCAAAAATGGGAAGGTCTACCGGAGGCGCGGCACCCTTTGGATACCACTGGGTAAACCGTCAGATGGTGCCGCATCCCGACGAAGCTCCGGTTCGGGCGCTCATGTACGAGCTTTTCAAGGAAACCGGACGCCGCAAGGCCGTCGCCCGCATTCTCAACGAACGGGGATATCGTACCCGTGGCGGGGCCAAGTTCTCGGACACTACCGTCGAACGGCTTCTCCTTGACCAAACCGCCAAGGGCATCCGCCGCGCCAACTACACCAAGTCCGACGACAGCAGCAAAGCCTGGGTCAAGAAGGACGAAAGTGAGTGGGTCTTTCACCCCGTACCGGCCATCGTCCCGGATAACCTCTGGCAGGAATGCCATGACAAAATCATGGGGAACCGGAAGACGGGCGTCCGCACCACCAAGCCAGTGTCCCACCTGTTCTCCGGGCTCGTTTTCTGCCACTGCGGCACCAAGATGTACGTGATGGTCAAATCCCCGAAGTACACCTGCCAGAAGTGCCGAAACAAAATGCCCATTGGAGACCTGGAGGGGATTTTTGAGGAGGAACTGAAGAAGTTCGTCGTGTCTCCGAAGGAGCTTGCCGCCCACCTCGAAAAAGGGAAGGCAGACCTTCAAGCCAAGGAGACCTTGGCTGATACTCTCCTCAAGGAGCAAAAGAAACTCAGCGGGGAAATCGACAAGCTCCACGACCTTTACCAGTCCGGAGCTATCGACAAGGCGGGTTTCGCCGCCAAGTACGGCCAGTATGCTGCCCGCCAGCAACAGATAGCCGACGAACTGCCCCAAATCGAGGCCGAGCGGGATGTACTCAAAATTTCGCTGATTTCGAGGGAAGATGTAGCCGCAGAAGCCCGAGACCTCTTCTCCCGTTGGCAAACCCTTGGAATGGAGGAAAAACGCAAAATCATTGAAACCATCGTTGACCGTATCACCATCCACGAGGAGGAAGTGGAGCTCAAACTCCACTACCGAGCCACTTAAACCTAAGCCCACACCCCTTAACCCCTCTCCGTTTCCCTGAAAGGAGCGCAAATAAGCAATGAACCAGCAAGGGTTCATGGCCGCACCCAACATGCAGCGCGAGGGGTAGGTCACCGTATGCGCCGTGCGCGCGATGGTCACGCTGCCGTCCTCCAGCGGCTGGCGCAAGGTCTCCAGCGTCGACTTGCGGAACTCGGGGAGTTCATCGAGGAACAACACGCCCAGATGCGCCAGGCTCACCTCGCCGGGTCGCGGGATCTTCCCCCCGCCCACCAAGGCCTGGTCGCTGATGGAATGGTGCGGCGCGCGGAACGGCCGTTGGCGCATGATGCCGTGCCCCGGCCTCAAGAGTCCCGCGACGCTGTAGATGCGCGTGGCCTCAAGCCCCTCCTCGTCCGAGAGCGGCGGTAATATCGACGGAAGCCGGCGGGCCATCAAGGTTTTACCGCACCCCGGGCTGCCGGCCATCAGAAAATTGTGGCCGCCCGCCGCGGCCACCTCGAGCGCGCGCTTGGCCTGTGCATGCCCTTTGATCTCGCGGAAGTCGGGGTCGAGGTCGGCGCTGGCGGCCACCGACTCTCCCCCGGCGGGAATCTCCACGCCCACGCCCGTGCGCAAGGCCTCCAGGGCGCGCGCCAGCGTATCGGCGGGGGGCAAGCGGATGCCGGGCACCAGCGCCGCCTCGCGCGCGTTGGCCGCAGGCAGGAGTACCGAGTGCAAGCCCTGCTTGCGCGCCGCCAGCACCATCGACAAGATGCCGCGCGCGGGGCGCAGGCCGCCGTCGAGCGCCAGCTCGCCCAGCACCATCACCCCCTCAAGCAGAGGCGCGGGGATTTGCTCCGAGGCCGCGAGAATCCCCAGCGCCATGGGGAGATCGAGCGCCGAACCTTCCTTGCGTAAATCGGCCGGTGCGAGGTTGATGGTGACGCGGCGGCTGGGCACTTCGAAGCCCGCGTTCTTGAGCGCCGAGAACACGCGCTCGCGCGCTTCCTTGATGGCCGAATCGGGAAGGCCCACAAGGTTGAAGCCCGGGAGCCCGAAGGAGATGTCGACCTCGACGGTCACGGGGACGGCCTCGATGCCTTGCAGGGCACCGCTGTAAAGTACGGACAACATGTTGAATCACGGGATTGCGAAAGCGACGGCATCCGGGCGGAACACGCACAGGGTGCGCGCCCACCCGGACTCCGGGCCGTTCAAAGGCTCTGGGAGAATTGAACGCCCGGGGCCGACATCACGCCGCGACGGTTTTCCACTGCTTGAGGATTTGTTCCGAGAGGTAATTCTGCAGCGGTTTGGTGATCGGGTAGAAGAACTGGTAGCCCTTCTCCTCCGTGCGACTGAACTCGCGCGGATACGCGACGAAGGGGCCGTATTTCCCCTTCATCACCCGAATGCTGTTCATGCACAGCTGGCCGTTGAGGATCACCCTCGCGAACGCTTCCAAGGCACCGCTTCCCTCCTTCTTCTTGACGGGATGGACGCGGATCTCAGTGATTTCGATTCCGTTGACAGACATGTTGATCTCCTTGTTGCTCCGGCGGCACGGGATTGTGAAAGCTTCTCGCCGGGCCCCGGGGGTTCCCCGGAGCGAAGACAACGCAGAACAAACACCGTGCCAATAAAAGAAACCGCGCAATCTCTTCAAAAACCGGGAGGTCGCCGCATCCCCTCTCACAGTGAGTGAAAACACGGACGGTGAAATCGGGGCCGGGGCATCACAGGGGGCCGGGTGGTGGGTGGTGGGTGGTGGGTGGTGGGTGGTGGGTACTGGGTACCGGGTACCGGGTACCGGGTATTGAGTTGTTGGTTGTGGAATGTTGGTTGTGGGTTGTGGGTTGTGGGTTGTGGAATGTGGGTTGTGGGTTGTGGAATGTGGGTTATGGAATGTGGGTTGTGGAATGTGGGTTGTGGGTTGTGTCGCTTGGATTGTTTCTGGTGGCAACACGGATGATTGGAAGCCGGCAGGGATGACGCCGGATCTGGTGAGTCGAGGATGACGAGGACGTCAACCACCCGATTCCCAATACCCCATACCCAGTACCCGGTACCCAGTACCCAGTACCCAGTACCCGGTTCCCAGCACCCCACTCCCTTCATTCCTACTTTCCCACCATGCTCTCCCCCTCCGATAAAAAGTCACGGTTGCTGCTCGACGCGACCGTGCCGCCGGATGCCGTAGAAGCGCACTTCACGCGTCTAGGCGCCGACTACTGGAACGTGTTTTCGTGCGAGGAAATCGCCGGGCACATCGCCGCCTTGCGCGCCCTCACGCGCGAAACGCCGTGGCGCGTGACGGCCGATGATCTGGGAAACGGCCTGTGCGGCCTCACCTTGATGGGCGGGGATTTTCAGGGGTTCTTTGCGGCGGTGTCGGGGTTTTTGGCGAGCGCGGGGTATGACATCCGCATGGGTCGGGTGTTTTCCTTCGCCCCGGACGCTTCGCTGAAAGGGCTGCCGCGCGGCGGGGTTTTGGACTTTCTGGTGATTCGTCACGAAGATCCGGCGCGCGCCACGGACGACGAGCGGGCGAGGCTGCGCGCGGAGATGGAGGATTTGTTCAAACGGTTCGGGCGCGGCGAGGCGCCGGCGATCAGGATCGAACTGTATCGCCGCATCGGCGAACGGCTGGAGACGCGCAACACCCTCGCGGACGACGCCGTGCCGCCGGAGATCCGCGTGCACGCCGTGCACAACGCCACGCGTCTCACCGTGCGGGCCCGTGACCGCGAAGGCATGCTGTTCTGCATCGCCGGCGCTTTGGGACTGCAAGGGTTGTCCCTGCAGACGCTCATCACCGACGCACTGGACGACGGCACGTTCGAGAACACCCTGACGGTTTGCGGGCCGGGCGGCCAACCCGTGCGCGACGCCCGCGAGCTGGAGAAGATCCGCACGGGCATCGCGCTGATGGAGCGCCTGCTGCGGACGCTACCGGGTGCGGTGAACCTGCAGGCGGCGGCGGAAGGATTGCAGAAGCTGGTCGACGACTGGCTGGAGGAATCCAGCGATGTGTTCGACGCGTCGGCCCGCGAACACCTCGGGGTGCTGCCCGCGCTCTCGCGCGTGTTGACGGCAGGCCCGAGGTTGTGGGAGGCGATCGACCGCATCGGTCCGCGCGCCTTCCGCCTGCTTCTCGCCGAACTGGGACGGGAGGTGACGCCACCCGGTCGCGCGGTGCACGCCCACGCCTTGAAAGAAGCCGTGCGCGACCTTCCCGAAGAGGATCGCGAGGCCCGCGCGCGGAAACTGCACGCCTACCGCGCGCGCGAGATTCTGAAGGCCGAGCTCGACCTCTTGCTCACGCCCGCGCGCGACGGCCGCGCCTTCGCCGAACGCCTCGGGGGCTTGGCGGAGGCCTGCCTCGCCTTCGCCCTTGACTCCCTGCGGGCCGAATTGGCGGCTCGCCATGGAGACCCCGGCGCCTGCGTGCTGCTCGCCCTCGGCAAGTTCGGCGGCGAGGAGCTCGGCTCGGGATCGGACCTTGAGATCGTACTGGTGTACGACGGCGGCGCCGAGGGCTCGGTCACAGGCGGACCCGCGGCCACAGAGCCGGTCAGGCCCGGCGAGCTTTTCGAAACCCTCGCGCGCGAACTGGCGCGTTTTTGGGCCGTCCCCGAAGGCGAGACCTTCGCGCTCGACACGCGCTTGCGCCCTCACGGCGAAAGCGGACCTCTGGCCACGAGCCTGGACGCCTGGCTGGCTTATTATGCGCCCGGGGGCGCAGCGCTCGATTACGAGCGTCAGGCGCTCATCCGCCTGCGCGCCGTGCACGGCAATGCGTGGCTGGCGGGCGAATTGCTGACCGCGCGCGACGGCATCACGTATACCGAACCACCCGTGCCCCTCGAAGGAACGCTGGAATTATTCGCCCGCCAAGCAGCGGCCAAGAACAAGGCTGAAAAAACCGGTGCCGCACCGGGAACCTCGCCGTGGAACGCGAAGTTCGGAGCCGGCGGTTTGGCCGAACTGGAGTATGGCGTGCAGTTTCTGCAACTGCGGCACGGGCATGCCCGCCGCACGGTGCGGCAGCATCAGTGGCTGCGGGCCGTGGAGTCGCTGCTGGAAATCGGCGCGGTCTCGCTCGCCGAGTTTGAACACCTGTACGCGGCCAACCTGTTTTTGCGACGCCTCGTCAATGCCTTGCGATTGGCGCGCGGGCATTCGAAGGACTTGTACGTGCCGCCCGCTGGGTCGGCGGAGTCCTCGTTCCTCGCCCGTCGCATGGGCTATGTGGCGCGCGCGGGTGCGGCCCTGTCTTCACCCGTGTCGCCCGAGTCGCAACTGGAACGCGACCTGCAGCGCGCGCGCCGCATCGTGTCGACGTTCTTCAACCATCGCTACCGAGGCGGCCCCCGGCCCGATTGGCTGTACGACTCGCTCGCCGAAACCCTCATGGATCCAGAAGCGTCCCTGGAGGAAGCCTCCCCCGCCCTCGCCCGCCTGGGCATGACCGATCTGCCCGTCGCCCGCGCGCTGTTCCTCGAATTGTTCGACCTGCTGGTGGAGAAACGCCTCGCCGCGGCCTGCCTGCTCAGCGCCGAAAACGTCTTCCGCCGCAGCCCCGCACCCGAGGGCGTACTGCGTCATCTCGTGCGTTACCTCCGGGCGCTTGAACACCCCGACCTGTTCATCCGTCAGGCGCTGCACCACCCGCCCCTGCTGGAGAAGCTGCTCTTGCTCTTCGCCAACAGCGACCCCTTGTCCGAGCTCGCCGTGCGCGAAGGCGAAGGATTCAAGGCCCTGATCGAACCCGAGTCGCTCGACAAACCCCGCCTGCCGAGCGAATTCCGGGCGCTCGCGGCGGCGGCGGCGGACGATGCCTCGCTCGGACCCGATGTGGAGACCCGGCTCGCGCGGCTGCGCAACCGCGAGTACCTGCGGATCGCCCTGCGCGACTTGCACCTCAGCGTGCCCTTGCGGGAGATCACCTTCGAGATTTCGGGACTCAGCGACGCGTTGGTGGACGTCGTGCTGGAACGGGTGTTGGCGGAGGCCGATGAGGGAGGAGCGGGGTTCGGTTCCACCGGCCTCGGCGGCAAGTTCTCCGTGCTGGCTTTGGGTAAACTCGGCGGCTCGGAACTGAACTACAGCTCGGACATCGACCTCGTGTTCGTGCTGGACGACCGCGTGGCCGCGCCGCAAGATGAGGGCGGCGCCGGCCGCGAGGCCGCCGAAAAAGCCGGCCGCGCGCTCATCTCGCGCCTCGCGCGCGACACCGGGGATGGCCGCCTGTTCCGCGTGGACATGAAGCTGCGGCCGTGGGGAGGCCAGGGACCGCTCGCGGGCACGGTCTCCCAGTATGCGGCCTACTTCGCGACCGAGGCGGCGGGCTGGGAACTGCAGGCGTGGCTCAAGGCCCGGGTGATCGCCGGGGCGTCGGGGCCCGAGTCGCCCGGCGCGCGCCTGATCGCCGTCGCGCAGGCGCGCGCGTGCGCGCCGGAGAACGCCGAAAAGGTGGTGGACAGCATGCGCAAGGTGCGCCTCATGGGCCTCGACAAGCTGTTCCGCGGCGACCTGCTCGCGGGCGAGGTCAAGCTCGGACCCGGCGGCATCCGCACGGTGGAGTTCTTCACGCAGGCGCTTCAGATCGCCCACGCGGCGCGGATCCCCGAACTGCTTACCGGGAATACCCTGGACGCCTTGGGCCGCCTCAACCGCTACGGCCTGCTCCCCGGCGGACGGTTCCAGCTCCTGACCGACGCCTACGTGTTCATGCGGCGTGTCGAACATCGTTTGCAACTTCAGGGATTGCAGCAACGTCACGCCATGCCCACCGAACCCCGCGAACTCGACCGCCTCGCGCGGCAGATGGGTTTCGAGGAACGTGTCGGCCGCCCCGCCCGCGATCAGTTTCTGGAAACCTACCGCAAGCACATGCTGAGCCTGCAGCCCGTGAGCGCGGATTTGTTCGGACATTGAGGGGGGGGTTCTATGGGTGGTGGGTAATGGCTGGTAGCAAGAAGCTCACTAAACCCTGACCTTGGGTTTTGATGTTCGCCACTACCCACGACCCGCAACCCACTCTCTCCCCTCATCCACTTATCCCTCCTCCCTACTACCTTTCCCCCCATGAATCGCAAGCGTCCTCGTCAATTGGGCAAAAAGCATCAGGGTTTGCATGGCGAGAAGCCGCGCGCGCCGCGCCTGGAATCAGGGTTTCAGGATCCGTACCGCCCCGCTCTCCCGAAAGGCGCGGAAAAATCCACCGGGAAACCGGCGGGAAAGCCGACGGGTAAACCGCCCTCCAATTCTTGGGGTTCGGGGAAACCGGCTTCTCAATCATCGCCGAAGTCAGGTCCGAAATCCGGCTCGTCGGGCAAGGCCTTCCGGGACCCGAAAGGCGCCGGACGCCCTCCCGGCTCGCATGAGGGCAAACGACCCGGCGCGTTCAACCGCCCCGAGGGACAGGAGCAAAAGCCCCGCTTCGCCCCTCCCTCGCGCTCGGCACGCCCCACGCTGTCCAAATCGACGCCGCGTTCCACCACTCCCCGCCCCGGCGCCTTGGGCGCGCGTCAGGTGTGGGGCCATACCGCGCCCCCGTCGCGCGCACGGCTTGAGGAGCTTCTGCGCACTCACGGGGTGACGTTGCCGCCGGGCGTTCTCGACAAGGTTTGGCAGTATCACGGCATTTTGCGGCGGAACAACGGCGACCTCGACCTCACGCGCCTGATCGGCTTTGAAACGATCGTGCAGCGCCATTACGCGGACTGCCTGATTTTGCACAAGATGATGAACGGGAAGTGGCCCTCGCCGCTGGTGGACATCGGCACGGGCGCGGGGTTCCCCGGCCTGATGATCAAGATCGCCTCGCCCGCGACGGAAATGATTCTGTCGGAGCCGCGCAACGTGCGCGTCGATTACCTGAACAACACCATCGCGGAACTGGGCTTGAAGAACATTTCGGTGTTCGGGCACAAGTTCACCTCGCGCTCGTTCAGCACGCCGGTGAACGGCGCGATCACACGGGCGTTCGAACCCATACAGAAGACCCTGCTGCGGCTCGAGAACTCGCTGCAGGTGGGCGGCCTGGCGATGTTCATGAAAGGGCCGGGGGTGGATGAGGAGCTCTCGCACCCGATCCCGTCGAACTACAAGCTGGTGCGCGACGAACGCTACCGCATCCCCGCCACGACGCTGGATCGGGCGTTTGTCGTCCTCGAGAGAATCGCGTGAAGTCCCTGCCGGAAACCGGATCGCTGTTCACCATCCTGAGGTCGCAGGAATTCGGCGGCCGCAAGGAGTGTCTCGCGATGCTGAAAGCGGGGGCGGTGGAGTACGCGTACGAACCGGAAGACGAGAGCATCGATCCCGAGGATTTAGACTGGACGGTCGAGCCCGATGGTGATGCGGTCTTGCGGACCACCGGTCTGTGGATCCGCTATAACGGGCTGGCGCTCCCGGTGATGCAAGGACTGTATCTCGTGTTGAATAAGCCCGCCGGTGTCGAGTGCAGCCAGAAGCCGGAGAACCACGAGTCGGTGTTCGCGTTTTTCCCCGAACCGTTTTTAAAGCGCGGCCTGCAGCCCGTGGGCCGCCTCGATGCCGACACCACGGGCTTGCTGCTCCTGACGGACGACGGGTTGTTCAACCACGCCATTACGTCTCCGCGGCGCAAACAACCAAAAATCTACCGCGTGACCTTCAAGCATCCGCTGACCGACGACCAGGTGGCCGCTCTGGAAGGCGGCGTGGTGCTGCGCGACGACCCCATGCCCACCGAACCCGCCACGGTCGTGCGCCTCTCCGACCTTGAAGCCGACATCACCATTGCGGAAGGCCGCTACCATCAGCTCAAGCGCATGGGCGCGGCCGTGGGCAACCGCGTGGAGGCCATTCACCGGCACACGATCGGGACCCTTGAACTGGGCGACCTGCCCGAAGGCGAATGGCGGTTTTTGACGGGGGAGGAAGTGGAAGAATTGAGGTCGTGAGAGTTTGGTGACCAGGAGTTTCTCAGCATCACAACATCACAGCATTACAGCATTACAGCAATGAATTCCGGACTCCGCTGACCGAATACGCTTTTGATTGCGGGTCTTTGTGCTCTACTGTTGTGATGTTGTGATGTTGCGATGTTGTGATGTTGTGACGCACCATTACGTTTTCGCCGCCGTGAACCCCTTGCGGTGATTCAGTCGCGTTAACACTTATTTCGTGACTGCGACTTCATAGCGCATTAAACCTTTGCTGCCGTGAACCCCTTGCGCTTCATCTCCCCCCATCCCTGTTTCTTGCGCAGGAACTGCCACCAGCCGACCACCCGCCACCAGTTGTTGATCTGTCGGTAGCCGAAGTTTTCCACGACGGCCACCCCGATCAGGATGAGCAGATCGCGCGCGCGCGGCACGCGCCTGAGCTCCATCTCCTCGAGGATCAGCGAGCAGGCGCTGATGAACACGCCGATGGTGAACACCAGGGCCGTGAAGGCAAGCAGAAAGTCGAGGCTGAGCATCCCCAACAGGTAAAACGCGGGGATCAGCAGATAGCCGAGGACCTCCACGATGGGCCCGAGCACGTCGGTGATGAAGCTCAAGGGGAACGCCACGGTTCCGATGTTCCCGTATTTGGGGTTCATCATCATGTCCTTGTGCTTGAAGAAGCCCTCGAGCGCGCCGCGCTCCCAGCGCGTGCGCTGGTTCTTGAGAATCTTCAGCGACTCGGGCGCCTCGGTCCAGCAAACGGGTTCGGGCACGAAGCGCATGGTGAAATCGCGCTTTTGCTCCGAAAGGAAGCGGTGAATCTTGAGGATGATCTCGAGGTCCTCACCGACCGTACCGTGCGAGAATCCTCCCACCTCGAGCGCGACGTCGCGGCGGAAGATGCCGAAAGCGCCCGAGATGATGGTGAGAGCGCCCCAGCGGCTGAGCGCGAGGCGCGCCATCAGGTAAGCGCGGATGTATTCCATGGTCTGCACCAAGGGGAGGAAGCGCCGCGGCAGGCCCACCTTGGTGACGCGCCCGGCCTTGACCTCGCACCCGTTCACCACGCGGATGGTTCCGCCCACGGCCACCACGCTTTCGGGGTCCTCCATGAAGGGGCGGGCGGCGCTGAGCAGCGCCTGGGCCTCCAGGAGCGAGTCGGCGTCGCCCACGCAAAACAGCGGACAGCGCGAGAAGTTGATGCCGGCGTTGATGGCGTCGGCCTTGCCCCCGTTGGCCTTGTCGATGAGAACCAGGCGCGGATACAGCGGCGAGCCGTACACCCCGCGCACCGCGGCGTGGTTCACCCGCCGCTCGTGCACGCGGGCCACCTTCTTCAGATCGAATCCTTCGATCATGGCCTGCAGGGTTCCGTCCTTGGAGCCGTCGTTGACGACGATGACTTCGATTTCGGGATACTCGAGCGTGAGCATGGAACGCACGCTCTGCACGATCACGGCCTCCTCGTTGTACGCGGGCACCAGAAGCGAGATCGGCGGCGCGACGCCGTCGGCGGTCAGCATCTGCCACGAGGTTTCCGTGTCGCCCGCCTGCGAGTGCTTTCTGAGTTCGAGCCACGCGGTGGGCAGCTGCAGCAGATAAGTCAACGTTTGCAATAGCCCCACTGAGACGATGGCCCACGACAACACCAGAATCCAGATCCGGTGCTCTTCCATGAAGGCCGCGAGCTGAGGAACGAAGTCGCCGGTCATGCGGGGATTCCTTCCTTTTCGGCGAGCAATTCCGCCGCCATGGCCGGGCCGGGGTCGGGAAGTTCGGCCTCCGGGTCGAGGTCGAGCGCGGTGGCGCGCAGCACGGCGATGCCGGGCCCGCCGAGGCGGTAGAGCGCCTCCGCGGCGCGGTAGCGCACCGTCCAGGATTCATCGTTCAGGGCATCGGCCAGCGAGGGCAGCACATCGCGCAGCCCCAAGCGTCCCGCCGCGACGGCGGCGGCGGCCCGCACCCGCTCTTCGTTGTCGACGAGCCCGCGCTGCACGGCATCCTCGGCGCGAGGGTCCCCCAGTTGCGCCATCGACTCGAGCGCGCGCACGCGCATCCCGGGCGCGGCGTCGCGCGACAGCGTTTGCAGGGCGTCGAACGCCTCCAAGGAACCGATTCCGCCCAGGGCCGAGACGGCGGCGAGGCGCACGCCGGGCACGGCATCGCTTTGGGCAAGGCCGGCGAGGGCGGGGACGGCCTGCGGGCCGAAACGGCGGAGGATGTCGGCGAGCAGCGGCACGTTGGTTTCACGCACTTTGGCCAAAGCGTCCACGACCACGGGAAGGTTCCGCGCGTCGCCGCGCTCGGCCACGCCGCGCAGCGCGGCCAATTGCACGTAAATGCCCTTGTCGTTGATGTACGCCAGCATGAGGTCGAGACTTTGGTCGTCGCGGAAGTACGACAACAACGTGAGCACCCGGATCTTGCGGCTGCGGCGGCCGTCTTTGAGCGTCTTCACGAGCCAAGGCCTCAGGTTCCAGATCTCCAGCAGCGCGAGCATGCGCGCGGCGTCACGGCCGCGCGTCACCCGCAAAATGTCGAGAGCGACGCTGAGCAGCGCGGGCTCGTCGCCGGGCCCCAGCGGCGTCAGCGACGCCGCGTCGGGTTCGCGCGGCGAGGCGAGGACGGCGTTCACGAGCCGGGTGATCTCATTCTGCCTGACCACCTTGCGCGCACGGGCGCGCTCTTCCAGCCACCGCTTGAACGCGAGACCGAAGGCGATGCCCAGGGCCACCACCGAGAGCACCAGCGCGGCCTGCCACACCACGCGCAACACAAGGTCGGCGGAACCAAGCGCCGCCGCGGGATCAGAACCCACCGGAGACCCCCGCGTTCACACTGTGACGGATCCACGAGTCTTCACGATCGTCGCGGGCATACCCGAGATTCAACGTCAAATCGCCGTCAATCTCCACGGCCAACCCCGCGTACAGCGTGAGGGTGGAGATGGTGACCGCCTTGGCGCCGCGCACCTCCGTCTCCGGCGCGTCGGCGATGCCCGCCAGAAAACGGATGTTTTCGCGCACGGGCCCGAGCCGTGGAGTGCCCGTGACGCCGTCGAAACGCAGCGACCACCCCGTGAGGGCCTCTCCCCCCGCCTCCCGGACATGGGCCAACCGCCCGGTGGCCGCCCACGGCCCCCATTCCGTGCGAACGCCCGGCAACAATCCCAAAAATTCGCTCGACTCGTAGACGTCGTAGCGCGCCGTGGCCAAGCCCCACACGGAGGGAACCGCGTCACGAGGGCTTGCGGCCTTGCGGATCCGGTACTCGGCATCGGCCGCCGCACGCCATTGGGGCCGGAACACGGCATCAGGCGAGACGCCTGCCGTGAACGCGCCGAGCAGGCCGGGAAAAAAGGTGCGGGTGACGCCTGCCTCCAGGGCCCAGTCCGTCAGGTCGTAGCGTTCGAAGCGTTCCACGCGCCCGAACACCGACAACGGCCGGTTGCCGTCGTCGAGCCGGCGACCCACCTGCAAAAACTGCTGGTTCCACGCGGGAAGATCCACGGCCGTGCGCCTGAAGGCGCTGTACTCGCCGCCGGCATCGACGCGCCAACGGCGCACCGGGGAGGTTTCGGTACGCGCGGCGAGGGCTTTGGCCACAAGGTTCCGTGCTTCGGCCGCATCGGCGTTCCCCGGACTTTCCGCGAGCAGCGCTTCGAGGCCGGCGGCGGCCTCGTCGAGCCGTCCTTCGTAGTACCGGAGCAGCGACAAGGCCAGACGCGCGTCGGCATCGGCGGGTCGCTCGCCAAGCAATTCGCCGAGCGCCTTGTCGGCCGCGGCAAAGCGCCCTTGCCACGAGAGGATGCGAGCCCGCAGAAGACGCGCGTCGAAGTCACGGGGGTTTTGCGCGAGCGCGGAATCGATCGCCGTCAGCGCGGCTTCGTGTCGACCGTCGGAGGCCTCCAGGCGCGCGAGGTCGATCCACTCGGCGGCGCGCTTGGTCGCGTGCGCGACCAGGGGAAGACACAACAACAACCCCGCGCACAGTCCGACGCGCGCCGTCACCTTGACGGGACCGCGGTCGAAGTCGCGGGATCGCGCCCTGATCACGTCCCCTCTCCTTGATCGAAGCCGAGCAACCGCAACCCGCGCGCCAGCACCTCCTCGGGGAGGAAGGGCTTGATCACGTAGTCGGAGACCCCCGTCCTGAACCCTTCGAGGATATCCTTCTCCTGCCGCAGCGCGGTGAGGAACATCACGGGAATCTCGCGCGTTTCGGCCCGTTCGCGCATCTTGCGCAGGACGGCCACGCCGTCCAGACCCGGCATCATGCGGTCGAGCACCGCGAGGTGGGGGCGGTATTCGGTGGTGAGGCGCCACGCCTCCTCGCCGTCGGAGGCGGTGATCACGCGCACTCCGGCGAGGCGGAACTTGTAGGCCAAAAGGTCGCGGATGGCCGGGTCGTCGTCGGCGATCAGAACGGTTCGTCCCGAGCGGTGGAGCAAATCCCGCACCTTGGCGGTGAGCTCTTCCGGCGCGAGGGGTTTCACGATGTAGTCGGAAACGCCGGCGGCCAGCGCCGACACCACGTCCTGCGCCTTGCCTTTGGCCGTCAACATGATCACCGGAATGTCCTTGCCCGCCGGCCCCGACTTGCGGAGCGCGGTGACGAACTCGAGGCCGGTCATGTTGGGCATCGTCTGATCCACCAGCACGAGGCGGGGCTCGCGCGCGGCGGCGAGTTTGAGAGCGGCCTCGCCATCGGGGGCCGTGACCACTTCGAAGTCGCGGTCGAAAAGCGAGGAAACGGTTTCGCGCACCACGGGGTCGTCATCCACCGCGAGGATGAGCGGTTTGGCCGAAGAGGAAGGCGGGGCGGTGCGGACGGCGGGATCCGCCGAGTCGCGTTCGATGGCAAGCAAAGCCTGCGCGCACGCATGCGCCAGCGATTCGACCAGGGGGGTCAGGGCGGCCGCGTCGGGCGCGCTCCCGGAGATCAACGCCTCCTCGAGACTCCGGGCGGTCTGAGTGATCAGCGGAAAGCCGTAGGTGGTTCCCGAGCCCGCCAGCTTGTGCGCCAGCCCGGCCATGATGGTCAATTCGCCCGACGGCACGCTCCCGGCGCGGCAATGCGCCAAAAAGGTTTCGACGGTGCCGGCGCGTTCGCGCAACTGCGCCAGGTACAAGCCCCGAAGGGGTTTCAACAGGTCATCAGAGTTGCTCATGGCGGGCTCTCCACATTACGCCGACTTGTTCGGACAGTTTCATGGGATCGAAGGGTTTGGAAATCACGCCGATGGCGCCGAGGGCCAGAAAACTTTTGATCTCGTCGGGGCGCGCCTTCGCGGTCATGAAGATCACCGGCGTCGCGGACGCGGCGCCGCCCTCCCGACGCAACCGGTCCAGCGTGGCGGGGCCGTCCATTTCCGGCATCATGACGTCGAGCAGGATGAGGTCGGGGCACTCGCGCATCGCCATCTCCACGGCGTCGCGACTGCCATGCGACAGCGAAACGCGGAAACCGCCGACGACCTCGAGGGCGAGCTTGGCAACCTGCAGGATGTCCTGTTCGTCATCCACGCACATGATGTGGGACAAGGGGGCGGTCATGACGGCCTCCGCGAGCCGATTTTACGGATCTGGTTCAGAATGGTTTGCACGATGCGTTCCTCGGAAAGACGGGATTTGACGAGCGCGGCCTCCACCTTCTTGCGGATGCCATTGTCCATTTCGCTTGCGGACAGGATCAGGACGGGCACGGGCCCGGTGGGAAGCCCCTTGAGGCGCTCCAGCAGCGAAAGGCCTGAACCGTCGGGCAAGTCGAGATCAAGAACGACCAGGTCGAAACGGCCGGAAGACAGTTGCGCCTCGGCCTCGCTCAAGGTGGAGACGCCGACCCAATCCGCCGCGTCGCGCAGCGAACGCGCGAGCACTTCGCGGAAATCGGCATCGTCCTCGATGTGCAAAATGCGGGCGCGCGCGGAAGTGCCCACGGCACGACGCAACGAAGCCGCCAAGCGACTTTCGTCGATCGGTTTGGGCAGCCAGTCGATCATGCCGATGGCATCGCCGTTCAGTTCGCGGCGGCCCTCTTCGGCGCGGGCCGAAATCACGATGACGGGAAGGTCGGCGAGGGCGGGGTCGCGTCGCAGATCGCGCAGAAGGGCCAAACCGCTCCCGTCGGGCAAAAGCAGGTCGAGGGTCAGGGCGGAGTAGGCCGGGCCACGCTCCTTCAGAACCGCCCGCGCGGTCGCGAGCGTGTGAACCACGTCCGAATCCACACCCGCGCGTTCAAGCAGGATCTTCAACAGCGCGGCCACGTCGGCGTCATCCTCGCAAATGAGGACGCGCGGCTTCCCGTGCGTCACGGAGGTCACCGGATCCACCGACCGGGCGGACACCGGGGAGGAGGGCGCGACATCAAGCGGCAACTCGAAATAAAACACCGTTCCCTTTCCGACCTCGCTCTCGAAGCCGATGCTCCCGTGCATCAGTTCCACAAGCTTCCTGGTGATGCTGAGACCGAGTCCGGTTCCGTCGCGACGCCGCGCATCGTTGCCGTCTGCCTGCGCGAACTTTTCGAAAACCCGCGAGCGGAACTCCTCGGGAATCCCCACCCCCTGATCACGGATAGAGACGCGCAAATACCCGCTCGACAAGGCCGCGGACACCTTGACTTCGCCCCCGTGGGGCGAAAACTTGGCCGCGTTGGAGAGGAGGTTCGCCATGATCTGCATCAACCGTTCCGGATCGGCGGCGACATGGGCCTGGGGAGGCACGTCGCCCAACACGAACCGGACGCCGTACTTGGCGGCGTAGCCCTCGTTGCCTTCGATGGCCTGCGTCAGTGCCTCGCGCGCGTCCAGCGAACGGATCTGGGTGGCGAGATTTCCGGAGTCGATTTTTTCGATGTCGAGAATGTCGTTGATGATGTGAACGAGCCGCTCGCTGTTCCGGTGCGCGATGGAGACGAGCTCCGCGGCCTTTTCGGGCAACGGGCCCGCGGCGCCCCCGGCCACCAGCCCCAAGGCCCCGCGGATTGAGGTCAAAGGCGTGCGCAACTCGTGGCTGACCGTCGAGATGAACTCGTTCTTCATGCGATCGAGCGCTTTGAGCTGGGTGATGTCGCGCGCCAGCGCCACAACGCCCGTCGGCTTCCCGTCGTCGTCGCGCAGCGTATAAACCGAAAAGGCGAGCGTGATGAGCGCGCCGTCCGGACGGCGGTGCGACCATTCCTGTCCGAAGGGGCCGTCGTCGGGAAGCGGGAGGCTGATCAGCTCCATGTCTCCGACCATGCGCCCGTAGTGTTTCGCGAGCCGCGAGGCGCGGGCCTTCAATTCGCCGGGGTCGGCGAAGCGGGCCGCCAGTTGCGTCACCGGCTTGCCCAGCATGTCGGACACCGAGTAGCCGAGGATGCGCTCCGTGCCGCGGTTGATGAGGCGCAGCGTCCCGGTCTCGTCGGCGGCGAAGATGGCGTAGTCGATGCCGTCGATCACCGCTTGCAGACGTGCGCGCGACTCGCGCAGGCGCGCCTCAAGGGCCTTGAACCCGGTGATGTCGCGGATGACCGCCATGTAGCCTATGGTCTCGCCGGCCCGGTCGCGCATCGGTGAAACCGCCATGTTGACCGGATAGCGACGGCCGCTGCTGTGCACGAAGGTCCACTCCACGCCGCCGGGCGGGTCGTCCTTGAGTGGCAGGGTGAACACCTCCACGTCTTCCGGTTCGCGTCCGTAATGCAGGCGGAGGCGCTCCGCGCGCGACTCGATCTCGCGGCGCAGCATGGTTTTCCGGGTGTTGTAGGCGGTGTGCTTTCCCAGGAATTCGGAGGCCGGATACCCTTCCATCCGCTCGGCGGCGGGGTTGTAAAGCGTGAGGATGCCTTCGAGGTCCACCGCGATGATGGCCTGATCGGTGGAATTGATGACGGAATTGAGGAGGGCGTTGGAACGGCGCACTTCCTCCTCCAGCCGTCGGATGCCGGTGACGTCGCTGGCCATGGCGACGGCGCCCAACCTCTCCCCGTTGTCATCCAGGATCCACCGCGCCGACATCACCACCGGAAATCGGGTGCCGTCGGCCCGCATGAAGTGCAGATCGAGCCCATGGGGGGGATCCTCGGGCAGGTGGGACAAAAAGATCTCGATGCCCTCCACCGGGTGACCGTGATGCCGCGCCAGGCGCGCGGCGCGTTCCCCGACGTCTTCCGGGGCGATCATCAGGGACATGAAGGACGCGGCGGAACCGCCCAAATGCTCGGCCGCGCGGCGGCCGAGCATCTCCTCGGCCGCCTTGTTGATGACGGTCATGCGCCCCTGTCCGTCCGCGGCCAGAATGGCGTACGGGGTGCTGTCGACCAAGGCCTTAAGGAGCGCTGTGGAGTCCGCGAGACCTTTTTCCGCGCGGCGCCGCCACACGTTCTGGCGGGAGGCCCACCAGACCCCCCAAAGACCCAACAGGTAAAACAGGCTCACGACCGTATACAACAGGATGCCGTTGGTCAGCAGTTTGCGGCTCTCCTGCTCGCGCAGAGCCGCGAGGTAGGCGTCCTGCCGCTCGGTCATGCTGGTCACGACCGCGCGCGTGGAATCCATGATATGCTTGCCGCGGCCGGTTTTGATCACCGCGATGGCGGAATCGGCGCCGCCTGAAGCGCGGGCGCGTATGACCTCTTCGGCGTAAACGACGCGTCGGCGTGCAAGCCGCTCCAAAATCCGGGCGCCGTCAAGTTGTTCGGGCTTGTCGTGGAAGTTCTCGCGGAGGTGGCGCAGCTCGTCCCACAGCGTCAGGTCCGAAACCGCGAATGTCACTTCGGATTCGGCCGCCAGCGCGAAGGTTTTTCCGTACAGGGCGGCGAGGTAAGGCGCGAGATAGGAAGAATCTCCGGAGAGCGCGTATCCGCGCTGTCCGATCTCGATGTCCTTGATGCGCGAAAACACGCGCTGAATCTGGTCCCGTTCATCGTAGCCATGCTCGACCTGCTCGCGGGCCGCCCCGGTGATGAGCCCCTGACGCACGAAAACGGCGACCACGATCAGGGTAAAAACGAGGATGCCGGCGATCGTGAAGCGGCGAAAAAGGGTTCGTTTGTCCACGGAACTCCCGATGACGAGCATGTACTCCAACAATAGTATTGCGCAGGATTCTGCGCACACGATTCAAGGTTAAATCGGCAGTTGACGTCACTTGGATTCAGGCGCTCGAAACCGCGCCCGGGTCGATTGGTCCGGTGAGGTCGGAGGGTGGAATCGGGAGCGCGCCGGCCGAAACCGACCTTGTATCAGAAGCCGAACGTTCCCGGTGAGCGCGCGGTCTCCGGGGCGTGACCTTGCGCGCCGACCAAGGGCACGAAGCGGCATTCCCCGAGGTCGGCCTCCTCGAACCGGTCACCGCGGCGATCAATGCGCACAAGGCGCTGGCTGTCGCGCCCCCCCACGGGAATCACAAGGCGGCCGCCATCGGCGAGCTGCTTCTTGAGGGCCTCGGGCGCCACCGGCGCGCCGGCCGCCACCAGGATGCGATCGTAAGGAGCCCAGCTTTCCCACCCCAGGCTTCCGTCCCCCGCCTTGTAGATCACGTTGCGGAACCCCAGAGACTCCAGCACCGCTTGCGCGCGGCGCGACAGGTCGGGCAAACGCTCGATGGTGTAAAGGCGCGGGGTGTAATGCGCCAGCACGGCGGTCTGATAACCGGACCCGGTCCCGATCTCGAGGATCTTGTCGCCGCGCCCCGGAGCGAGCGCGTGGGTCATCATCGCCACGATGGTGGGTTGCGAGATGGTTTGGCCCAATCCGATGGGCAATGCCACATCGTCGTACGCGGAGTGTCGCTGCGCCGAGTCCAAAAACGCGTGACGCGGCAGGGTCTCCAGGATCTGGCGCAAGGGTTCATCGCGAACGCCGAGACGTTCGAACACCGTGCGCACCATGCGGTGCCGGGCCTGGGTCAGAGCGTCCATACGACGGTTGCGAATAGGGGGGGTAGCACGGGAGAAAGATAACTCGGAGCAGACCTAACCAGGAGCTGACAGCTATGAGCTGACAGCTGACTGCAAAGGCAATACACCAAGCCGTGCGAAGCTTTATCGCTGTGATTTTAGGCTGTAAGCTGTCCGCTGTCAGCTCTCAGCTCATAGTGACCAGCGCGTACTTCCCTTCGTCGTAAACGATCTTCACACCTCCCGTCAGCGTGACGCTGCCGCGTTCCTGGAGGGCGCGCAGGCCGGCCTCGGGGTTTTCGCCGTAGCGCGAGTGATGCTCCAGCAGGATGAGGGCCGAGGCGCGCCCGCTGATCAGAGGCTTGCGCGTCTTGCCCTGCGACGCGCCCTCGCGGAATTCGGCGAGGCGCACGGTCCACGTGGGGTCGATGAAGTGGGGCCGGTACGTGATGTGGGGAAACGCCTTGTGGATGACCTTGAAGGCGTTCAGGTTCTCGCGGCTATCGTCGAACAGCGAGATGTCGTTGTAGCCGCGCGCCGCCAGGTCCTGGGCGATCACCAGCGCTTTGCGCTCCGGCACCGTGAGTTTGGAAAACCGCCGATCGGAAAGGTGTTCACGCAGGGCTTCGGGAACCTCCGCGGCGTCCTTGTACTTCAGGAATCGCTCGTCCGATAAATTGAAGATGAGACTGTTGCGCAGGCGGATGCCGAACAGGCCCTGGAACAGGCGGATGAGAAAGGGAGCGTGCAGGCGCTTGTCGCCCCGAGCCGTGAGAATCGCGAAGTCGCTGCGCGTCCCGTTTTTCAAAAGCGTTTCAATGATGGTGCGCGTGTAGCCGACCGGCTCGCCCCGGGCCAAAATCCCCACGTCGCCGAAATCGCGAAAGTCATACCGCTCCCCAGGCCCCAGCGCATGCGTCGTGAACTGGGCGGGCGTCAGGCGCTTGATTTCGGCGCCATGGGAATCCACCACCCGCACCTCCGCTTTCGTGCGGATCAGCGTATCATCGAGGTCGAATACGTGGATGGAACGGCGGGCGGGGGAAATCGAGGAAGGCACGGAGGAAAATTACGAATCGAAAACAGGGACGAGGAACGGGAAACCCGGAACTCTGAACTCAAAGCTCTGAAACGCGAACACCCTTGATCGTTTCACAAGCGATTTTGCGTCATGTTAAACGCTGTGTTTTTGCTCTCTGAGTTCTGCGTTCCGAGTTCTGAACTTAAACGAATTGCCTACATTAAACCTCCGTGTTCACCCCCCTCTGCAAGCTGTTTAACCTCCTGCAGCGCAGGCCGGGCTGGTTGTTGCTCGTCGCCGTGGCGGCGACGGCATTGGCCCTCGTGCCCCTGCGGAAACTCGAAGTGCGCGCCTCGGCCGCCGAACTGCTGCCGCGCGAATGGGAGAGCGTCAAGGCGTGGCGTGATTTCGGCCGCACCTTCGGCAGCGCCGGTCACCTGTCCGTCGTGGTGCATTCCCGGACCCCCGCCCTCAACGCGGCCCTGGTGGAAGGCCTCGCCGCGCGACTGGCACGCCATCCCGGCGTCAACTTCCTGGAGACCCGCACCGAGGCGGCCTTTTATCGCCGCCACAAGCTGCTGTATGTGTCGGTGGAGGATTTGCGCGAGGTGGAGCGGCGCGTGGAGTCGGGCTTCTGGCTGAAACGTCCCGCCCGCAATCCCCTGCTCACCGACCTGTTGCATGAGGACGACAAAGGCGGGGGCGCGGGACCTCGCCCGTTCGATGTGGACGGGTTCGAGGATCTGGAGGCCAAATACTTCGGCCGCCTCAAGGAGTACATCGGGTCGCCCGATTCAACCACGTTGGTCGTCCGCATCTACCCGTCCTTCGACGTCACCGATGTGCACGCCTGTCGCGCCTTCGTCGCCGACGTGGAAGCCGCCGCGCGCGCGCTGACGCCACGCGATGCGGCCGCCCCCGAGATCCTGTTCACCGGCGAGGTGATCCGCACCATTCAAAACGAAGGCAAACTGTTCAGCAGCGTTCTGAACAGCACGCGCCTGGCCTTGTACCTCTCGGCCGCGCTGTTGCTCCTGAACTTTCTGCGCTTCGCGGCGGGCGCGTTGCTGGCGCTCGTGCCCGTGGCCATGGCGGTGATCTGGACCGCCGCGCTCACCCACATCTGGCTGGGGCCGCTGGGCATCGTGTCGGCCCCGCTCAGCCTGCTGCTGATCGGCCTGGGGCTCAGCGGCGCGGTGCACCTGTTGGCCCGTTACTCCGAGGAACGGCGCAAAGGACTGGGGGCCGAAACCGCGTTCGAGACCATCATTCTGGAGACCGGGCCGGCTTTGGCGGCCGGTCTGCTCACCTTGGCGCTGGCCTTTCTCACCTTCCGCGCCACCGAGTTTCGGGCGCTGGCCGACTTCGGTCTGGTGGCCGGCATCGGCATGCTCGCCACCGTGGTGGCGATGCTGGCGGTGTTCCCCGGCCTGCTCAAACTGGTGGAACCCACCGGGTTGCTCAATCCGCTCGGCAAGCGGCTTTACAACACCGCCGCCCCCGACGCCGCGCGCGCGCTGCGCCCCTTCCGCCCGTCGCGCTGGTTCCTCGTGATCGCGCTCGCCCTTTCGGCCCTCGCCCTGCGGCATGGGCCGCAGTGGCGGTTCCTCCACGACTTCGACGCTTTGGGATTCACGCAGTCCACCAGCGCGCGCGCCGACAGCCTGCTGCGCGCCGCCGGGGAGGATCTTCCCACGCCGGCCGTGTACCGGGCCCCCGATGCCGCCACCGCGCTTGAGATCGCGCTGACGCTGCGCGCGCGCCAGGCCGCCACCCCCGGAGTCATCGGCGATGTGACCACCTTGCGCGACCTGTTGCCCGCGCGGCAGGACGAAAAGCTCGCGATCATCGCGCGGCTGCGCGGCTCCATCACCCCCGAGGTGATCCGCAAGGCGCGCGGCCCGTTGCGCGCCAGCCTGGTGTCGCTCACCGAAGATTGGCCGACGCGCGCGCTGACCACCGATGACCTTCCCGAGAACTACCGCCGCAAGTTCCTCGGCCCCGGGGGAAACGGCGGTGAGGGCCGCAACGGGGTGTTCACCTACGCCTTCCCCGCACGCGACAGCATCCATCAGACCAACCTGCTCGAGTTCGCCCGGACCATGGGCCCCGTCAGGACAAGCGGCGGCGAGGTGTGGCACGCCGGGGGCTGGCCGGTGGTTTACGGCGACCTTGTGTCCCGCATGCTTCCCGATGCCCGCAAGGCCCTGATTTACGGATTGAGCGTCATTTTCGTGGTGCTGTGGCTGACCACCGGCTCGTTCCGGGGAGCCATCACCCTGCTGCTCCCGGTTCTTGCAACGTTGCTCTGGACCTTGGGTTGCATCAAATGGCTCGGCATCAAGATCAACCCGTACAACCTGATCGCTTTCCCCGTGGCCCTCGCCTACGCGACCCTGCACGCGCTGGTGTTCCAGCACCGCTACGAAGAGGAGGGGCGCGGGTCTCTTCCCCTGGTGCTGCGCCGGACGGGACGGACGGCGCTGGTGGCCACCACCGTGGCCGCCGCCGCCTTCGTGCCGATGGCCCTGTCCGATCATTATGGGCTGGCCTCTCTGGGCATCACCGCCCTTATCGGGCTCGCGTGCAGCCTGGTCTCGGTGCTGCTTTTGCTCACCGGGGTGTTCGGGGTTTGGGAGGGACGGAAGGGGAAGCCCAAGCGGGGGTGACCTGCGAGCTTACAGCTTACAGCGGACAGGTAACTGCAAAAAACAAACACCACCAAGCAGCCCGAGCCTGCCTGATAGAAGCAGGCTCGGAGGTATAATGCCCTGACAGCGAAAAAGCAGGAACAGTCGCCGCGGGCAAATGCCTGTCTTGCTGTCAGCTGTTAGCCCTCGTCTGTAAGCTACCAGTTATTTACCCCTGCCATCCGTCCCCCGATTTTGCACTTTTGGCCCCCGTTGCCCCCCTCATTTCCCCTGAAACGGAACCCCAAGATGCAGACCTATCGCATTGCCGTGCTCGCCGGTGACGGCATCGGCCCCGAAGTCATGGAACAGGCCGAGCGCGTGCTCGCCGCCACCGCCGCCAAGTTCGGGTTCGCCACCGAGCTGACGCACGCCGACGTGGGCGGCATCGCCATCGACAACCACGGCGAGGCCCTGCCCGCCTCCACCATCAAGGCCTGCGAAAACGCCCAAGCGGTTCTGTTCGGCTCGGTGGGCGGCCCCAAGTGGGAGCACCTCCCCCCCGCCCTGCAGCCCGAGCGCGCCGCCCTGCTGCCCATCCGCAAGCACTTCAACCTGTTCTGCAACTACCGCCCGGCCAAGGTGTACGAATCGCTGGCGGCCGCCTGTCCGCTGCGCCCCGACATCGTGGGCACGGGGTTCGACATCCTGTGCGTGCGCGAGCTGACGGGCGGCATCTACTTCGCCAAGCGCGAAGGCAGCAAGGGCCGCGAAGGCTCCGGCGCCTCCGAACGCGCGTGGGACACCAAGGAATACACCCGCGGGGAGATCGAGCGGATCGCCCGCAAGGCCTTCGAGGCCGCGCGCCTGCGCCGTAAGCACGTGACCTCCATCGACAAGGCCAACGTGCTCACCAGCATGGTCCTGTGGCGCGAAGTGGTGATCGAAGTGGCCAAGGATTACCCCGATGTCACCGTGACCCACATGTACGTTGACAACGCCGCCATGCAGCTGCTGAAGAACCCGCATCAGTTCGACGTCCTGCTCGCGGGCAACATGTTCGGCGACATCCTCTCCGACGAGTGCGCCATGCTCACGGGCTCCATGGGCCTGCTCGCCTCCGCCAGCCTGGCCGAAGGCACCTTCGGCCTGTTCGAACCCGCGGGCGGTTCGGCTCCCGACATCGCCGGTCAGGGCATCGCCAACCCCATCGCGCAGATCCTGTCGGCCTCGCTCATGTTGCGGTATTCCTTCGGCCGTGACGACGCCGCCAAGGCGATTGAGGCTGCGGTCGAGAAGACCGTGGCCTCGGGCATCCGCACCGGCGACATCATGTCGGCGGGCGCGACCAAGGTGAACACCCGCGAAATGGGTGACGCGATTTTGGCGAACTTGTAAAGGGGAAGCGCTGACGGAGGACGACCGACAGCAGAACCCAGGTTCTGAAAATGAAAAGGGAAGGCGGCAACGTCTTCCCTTTTTGTCGGGTTGTGCGGGCGATGTCGCGGGGAGACGATCAGGACGGGCGCGCGGCGCGCTTTTTGGCCGGGGCGCCGGCGTGCTCGACATAGCTGCGCAGTACGGCGTTGATGCGGGTCTGGTAACCCTTGCCCAGCTTTTTGAACCAAACCAGAACCTCGTGGTCGAGCCTCAGGGTGATGCTGTCCTTTCCGCGAGGGACCCAAGGTTTGGCTTTCTTCCAGAATTCGTCGTCAAGCTTGGGGATATCCGAATAATCGATCCCCTCGTCGGAAGGCGATAACAGAAACTCCCAGTTAGTGCCGGTTTTTCCCGATTTCTGCTTCAAAGCTTTCTCTTTCATGGCGCTCCGCCTTTCTTGCCGAGATCAGCCGAATGACCCCTTCCATCGGCTCAGTGAAAATGACGACCAAGGTCGCTAATCCCAAACACCCGATGCCCCTGTACCGCTCTTCCCCATAATCGCGCCGCCGATCACTCTCCACCCGCAAAGGGCCCTTGAATAACGGAAGCACATCCTCAAAATCGACTTGGTGCTTGCGGATGTTCGCCAGCCGCCTGTTTTCATCCCACTCGAACCTCATGGGCTCTCCCCGGAATGTAACTACAAATTGAAGTTACGCGATGGCCCGCGCGCGACCGTGCGAAGCCGCCGCGGGAAACGGGAGAAAATGGCTTGGAACTGTGCGCTTCACCAGATGAAGCACCGTGCAAAGTGTTGGTGAGGAATTGTGCGAGTGCCGCGCGCGCCGCGTCAGGTCGGCACGCCTCAGCCGATCACGCCGCCGGCGCGGAGGATGCCGACCACGCCGACCGCGATCCAGAACACGTTGAGCACTGTGTAGGCCGCGTCCTTCTTGAGCGCCGCGCACCACGAGAGCAAAACGGCGTCGATGGTGTTGAACACCCACACGAACAGGAAGGGGCTGTCGGGCCCGAGCCAGCTGACCAGGCTGAAGCTGAAGATGCGCATCAGCACGCCGGTCATTTCGAGAGCGCGGATGTGGCGGAGGACGAAGGCGTTGATGGCGGCGAGGGTCACGACGACTCCGGAAACGAAAAGGGGGAACGCAAAAAATGCATTCCCCCAAGTCGGTGCCGTAAGCGTTCGGCTTACAGCGCGTAGGCCATTTTAACGGCCCAGTACCAGCTCTTCTTTTCCTGCATGTACTCGCGGAAATCCGGGGTGCTGAACTGATCAAGCATGCGGATGTGGTCATTCGCGACCTGAAGGTTCAACGAGAACCCCTGATAGACGTTCTTGCGGGCGTAAACCGTCCACTTGACGTCGTCATCCTCGAAGGGTTTGTAGGAGCCCCAGTCCGGAACGAAGGGCGTCACGCTCTTGTTGATGAAAGGGCCTTCCGTGGAATTCTCGTAGGGGTTCGGCGCGAATTCGTATTCGACGGACAGCATGTCCAGCAAACCGAAGGTCGGCAGATTCACGCCCGCCATGTAAACGATGCGGTCGGAAAGCGTCTCGTAAAAGGTCGGATAATCCTTCAGGCCGAGGACGATGGCCTCTCCGTACAGTTTCAGCTCGTGCGGAGCGAAAGGACCGCCGAGAAGCTTGCCCGCGCTGACGGAGGCGCGGACCATGGCCTTCTGCCCGGCGAAGGTGTAATAGTCGGTGCCGGCGATGCTGTCGTTCGCGTCTGTCAGTGGCGTCAAACCGCCGCTCGAAACCTCGTACTCGTAGCGGGTGAAGGCCATTTTGCGTCCGTCGCGCAGCGTCACGTAGCTGTTGCGGGGATCTTTGGGCTCGCGATGGTCTTCATCGGGCGTGTAAAAGTTGTTGAACATGAAGCCCGCGCCCACTTCGAATATTCCCCCGAACTGATAGCTCACGATGTCGGTCAGGCTCAACCCGAAAATGGGCGGGCGATCGGTCTCGATGGTCAAGAGCAGATCGTTCTTGAGCCCACCCAGCCGCGAGGTGGCGGCGAGGCCCGACAACTGGGCTCCCGAACTTCCCACGAATTCGAGCCCGCCCGTCGTGATGATGTTGGGATAGGTCCAGGTGCGGAACATGTACTCGCCCAGATTCTTGGAGTCGGGGTTGTACTTGTAGCCGAACACGCCGGTTTTGATCTGCAGCAACAGATCATCACCCGAGCGGGCGATGTCGAACTCGCCGTGCGCTTCGGTCAAACCGAACGCCGAGCGCTTGCTGTGGGTGTAGGGGTTCGCGCCGAGGTTGCGCGGCAACACGAAGAAGTAGGCGCCGCCGACGCCAAACCGCACGCGCGCGTTCTCGTTGAGGGTCGCTTCCTGAAGGGTCCACACGGCCGCGTGATTGATCAGCTCGCGTTCGACGGCGACGTTCTCGTTATTGACGCCGTCCTGTATCTGCCCGAACTCGTAGTTGACGTAGGCCTTCAGCGGCGAGAGGGTCGGCTGCGCCGAAGCGGCGGCGGCGGCGCACAGCGCGGCGGCGGCCACAAAACCCGTGGCGACGCGACCGTTACGGAGGGAAAGGTGAGACATGTTGGAATCCTTTGGGGGTGGAGGATGTTCAAAGCGCCTCGCGCGCCGGATGCCGACGCGCGAGGCGAACGGGAGGTGACGTACCGCGCCCGCCGCCTATCAGGGCTTGGGGAAGCTCACCAGCGGCGCGATGTCGGCCGGCAAGCGGCGACCCGACAGGTCGAAGCGCGGGCCCGCGGCGCGCGCGCCCTCGAGGCGGTGCTTGCGCAACCGGTCGGACGGCGCGATCGAGGTCGGCAGCGCATGATTGAGCACATCCTGCCACGGCAAAGTGGAACGCAGCGCCGCATGGTTCGTGCCGGAGTAGGGAATGAACCAGATGTTGTTGAACACCACTTCGTTGCTGTGGTTTTGGAGCGCCAGGTAGGCCGCCGACAACTGGCTGCCCGTCGCGCCCGCCTCGGTGGTCACCGGCACGGGCACCGAATCCTGCACCAGCACGCCGTTGAGGTACACCGTCATCACGGCCGCTCCCGGCGTCGTGCCGTTCGCTCCCGACGTGCGCGGGGTGAAATAGATGTCGTAGGTCTGGAACTGCATGGGCGGCAGCGCCGCATTGATCTTGGGCGCGCTCACACCGTAAATTCCGCCCATTTCATTGTTCGCGCCCGTGAGGCCGTAGGAATCCAGCACCTGGGCTTCGTACTTCTGGTGCAGGTACACCCCGCTGTTGCCCCGGTTCTGGCCCGTCGCCGACGGGTAGAACGCGCTCATCATCTCGATGTGCAGATAACCCGCGCCGTGCGTGGCCACGGTACGCACACCGCGGTACAAATACCCGCCGTACAGGAGCGTCGGATTGTTGCCGTTGTTGGCCCACTTCGCGAGCTCCGCGGACTGGTTGGCCGCGGCGGAATCGCGATGGAACCACGACAGCGGGGCCGAGAACCCGGACAGCGCGCCCCACTCGGCTTTGGGTCGGAGCCCGAGCGTCGGGCTGTTGCGTTGCACCCGGTTCAGCGAGAAGGTCACGCCCGACACGTTGGTCGTGCCGTTGAGGACGCGGTTGTAATCGGTGCCCGTGATGCTCGTGGTGGCGTACCCCGCCGCCGTGGTGACGACGTAGGCGCCGTTCGCCGGGCTCCAGGTCGCGGTGCCCGTATACTTGTTCACGCCGTTCCAATTACCGCCGGGTTGACCGGGGATCTTCACAAGCCCGCCGGGCAAGAGCGTCAGCGCGTACGAATTGTTGCTGCGCGCCACCACCCACGCCCCGAGCGTGTCGCCGGCGGAGGTCACGCCCCAGTACTCGCCTTGAACCTGGTGCGCCTGCAACGCGGCGGCCGTGCTGGTGATGTTGGTCGGCATGTAATTCCCGGTTTGCGCGCCCGCGAATCCGATGACGGCCAGTAATCCGAGGCCCGCGGTTTTCAGATGAAACGATTTCATGAGTTGTCCTTGTCCGTGTGCTGAGACGATGCCTGGTTTGAAGTTCGGTTCGGTTTTGCGGTTTTGCGGTTTGGCGCGGATCAGTGCAGCGCCACCGGGCGCGCGAAGGTTTGTCCGGCCACGCGGGCCTCAAGCAGATAGCCGCCGCGCGCGATCGCGTCGACCGGCATGTTCAGGGTTTGCTCACCCGCCGACGCATTCAGCGTGGCGACCGGGCGGCCGCGCAGGTCACGCAGCGTGAAGCGCGCGGGCTGCGCGAAGTTCGCGCGGATGACCAAGGCGCCGCCCACGGCCTGCGCGCGGAAGTCGCGGGCACGGTTCAAGGGGTTCGCCAGGCGCGAGTCCACCAGCGCGGTGGGGGCGAAGGCCGTGTCGGTCGAGTGGTAGTTGAGAGTGTACCATGCCGCGATGCGCGAGGGCGCGGCGCCGGCGGTGACCGGCTCGCCCCACGGGGCCGACCCATCCGCCGAAAGAATGCCCGTACCCTTGATCATCACCACGCGCGAGTTGCCGCCGTTCGCCGGCGCGTTGCCGGTGGGCGCGGTCGCGGCGGGCACGGCGGGCCGCACCGACGCGGCCGGCATGGCCGCCAGTTCCAGGAAGACGCGCAGCGAATCGGGCGCGATGCGCACGTTGGTCACAGTCACGCTGGTGGAGCCCTGCTGGCTGCCGGCGCCGTAGGTCTGGCTGCTGAGGTTGTTGGTCCAGGTCTGCACCGTGTAGTTCGACACGGTCGCCGCGGACGGCCCCACCTTTTTGGTGAACTGCAGCTCGAACCCGTTCACGCGCGCGCGCACGGCCAACAGGTCGAACACCACCGTATCCTTGGGCACCAGTTTGAAGAAGTCGTATTGCACGTTGCATTGGCCACCGATGCGGTCGGCCGTGAGCGCACCCACGCCGCCGCCGCCACCCCAGCACCAGTTGCCCGAGGCCTGCACGGTACCGCCGCTCTGGCTGCCGGCGTAAATCGACCCGTCGGGTCCCAACAACAGGCGGCCGACGCCCGCGCGGTTGCCGGCCGAGAACAGCATCACCGCGCCCTGCCACTCACCCTGCATCTTCTCGAGGAACACGCGCTGAATGCCGCCGAAGGTCACGTCGCCGTAAATCAGCTGACCGGCGTACGGTCCGGAGGTCAAGTACGCGAGGCCCGCGGGATTGGTGCCGATGTCGGTGTTGGTGGCGCCGGCTTGGTTGAGCGAGATGGTCGGGAACGATTCGCGGATGCCCATGCGATGACCGTAAGGCTGCAGCGAGTCGCACCGGAAGCCGTAGTAGCGACCGGGACGGTAGTTCTTGATGGAGTTGGCGGGGTTGTAGTTGCCCTGAATGTCTGAGAAGAAGATGTCGCCCTCGGGGCCGACCACGAATCCGTTCGGTGACCGCAATCCTCCCGCCACCACCTCCACGGTGTTGTTGTTCGGGTCCATCTTGAGCACGGCGCAGCGGTCGCGCCCCTGCTCGTAGCGGTCGTTGCCGTTGTCGTACTGCACGCCGCTGCCGCCGTACAGGAACCCGTCGGTGCCGCGCACGAGCCCGAAGTTGAAATGGTGCCAGCGACGGGACGTCAGCGTGGAATAGTTGTTGGGCGTATGCGTGGTGAAGGCGCGGTACACGCCGGGCGACACCGAGTCGGACGCGCAAGTCCGCGTCGCGCAGGTCCGCACGACCTTGATGGGGTTCACGCCGTTGGTGTAGGGCCCGAGGCCGATGAAACGCAGCAAACCTGTTTTGGTCATCACGAAGATGGTGTCGGTGTTCACGTTTCCGCTTCGGCCCACGAACACGCCCAGCGGCTCCCACAACCCCGAATAAATGCGTGAGGTGTCCGAGGCGGTGATGCCGGAAGGACCCTGGGTGTTGCTCACCACGTTCAACCAACCGGGGCCGCCGCCGTTGGGAATAGCCAGTCCCACGTCGCCGTAAATGCCGTTGGCCTGATGCCCGCCGCCCGTCTGGTACGAGACGTCGTTGCCCCAGATCGCCACCACCATGCGCCCGTCGGAGAGCCAGTCCATGCCGCCGAAGCGCCAGTTGGAGTGGATCGCATTGCGGAAGGAGACCATGCGATAGCCGGGGTGCACGCCGGGACCGCTGGGGCTGGGCACGCCGTTGGCGCCGCCGCCGGCGCTGGAGGTGCCCAAGGTCGCGTTGCCCAGCGGGTTGGAGCGCGCCGAGGCCGACTCCGGAACGACCAGCGACGCCACCATCAACGCAGCGGCCAACACCAGGCCGGAACCCGCGATCCCTTTTCTCATTCCGAATGCATCAATCATCACACTCTCCTTGAAATCGTCGTCTTCTCTGGTTCAGAACGCGCACGAAGCCACCGACAGGACTGGGCCTTGGTTTTCAGGGAATTTATCGCGAATTCCCCTGAAATTCCCGCCATGATTGGCCAAACTTTGCCCGCGCCTTTTGACGCCTTGCGGCATAACCCGTTCACATCCGCCTAATTCATCACAAATCACCACCATTTGCGGCGTCAAATGATTTTCGTGACGTCCCAACATTTTTTCCATCCACCGAAAGCCGCGCTCCTGCAGGGGTGACGACAACCGGGAAACCGCGGTCGAACGAAAGCCGAACGCGGGCGGACGGGCGGGTTTTCCGGGCGACGGAGGCCTGCAGCGAGGTCGGATACAGCGTCGCGTAGAGCGGATCCTCGGGGAACAGCTTGATCTTCATGTTCCGGTAGTACACGTTCGATCCTTCCGACTGCCAGGCCATCAGGCCAGAAGCCAGATACTTGATCACCGAATCGGGCTTGGCACGCGGGGCGATGCGCGGGCTGTGGTACTTCATCACCACTTGGCCCTCCACAAAGTGGATGGTGGTGTCCTTGCCGTGCGTCTCAACCTCAACCGTCACCCAGTCGGTGTTGGTGCGCCAGGCGCTGCCGGTGTGAAGGGCCGCAGGCCGCGGTTGCTGCCACCCGGGAGACCCGACGAGCAAGTTGCCGCACGGGTCGCCTTCCCCACCCCAATTGATTTCAGGTTGGGTGGAGTCGTAACGTGCGGCAAGTTCTGATCCCGTGCACCAGCTCGCCGGATGATTGAATGTGGAGGCCCGCAAGGTGACCCACGTGCCGCCGTTCACCATCGACCCGCCCTGGCGAATGCTGCCCAAGGCCCAGATCTGCCCGATGCCCTGGTTCGGATCGCCCTGGCATTCCACCGAGCGCGGGAATCCCTGGCTTTGCGCCGTATCGTTCTCCTGCACCTTCATGAGAAGCCCGGCGTTGCCGATGCTCCCCGGCCACTTCAGCTGATAGCTGACGCGGAAGTGCGACAAGGGCTGTTTGAAAATGATGTGCCCGTTGGGCGATCCCGACGAACGGATGGTGTCGCCGGCCAAAACCGTGAAGGGCGCGGAGGGGCTCGCGGGGTTGAGACCCAGAAAGTGCTGCTTGTTCTGTGCGGGCACCACGCGCGTGGTGCCCATGTAGCGGTAGAAGTTGCCGGTGTCCTGAATGCCGCGGAAAATCCTGATCCACCCCGCGCTGTCGGGCGCGGGCAGGTTCACGCCGGGCGCCAACGTCTGCGCCGTCGCTTGGCCCGAGAGCGCCGCGACCAGAGCGAGCGCGAGAAGGGAGGGCTTCAGCGCGCGGGATTTTGACCTGGTGTGCGTCTGCATGGTGTACGATCCCTTGCGGCTAGAACACCGTGACCTTGTGCGACACGCGCTGGCCGGCGGCGGCGGACGACACGAGGTACACGCCCGGGCGGTAAACGCGCGCGGAGGTCACCTCACCCGCGCCGGTGGTGCGCGCCGTGCGCGCGTCGATGGTCTCCAGAAGCGCGCCCGTCATGTCGTGGATGGTGACGTCGGCGCGCAGGCCCTCGGCCGCCAGGCCCAGCCCGATGCGGCCGTCGGCCAAGGCTTTCGCGCCGTGGAGGCGTAGGCGCGACGCCGGCGCAGGCCGCACCGAAACCTGTTCGCCCGGACCGAACTCGTTGAGCGTGTACCACATGCGGTCGGTCATCAGCGGACGCCCCGACTCGGCCGTGATGCCGCTCCAGCGCAGGTGGATCACGTTCGAGCGGATCATGCCGGGCAGGGTGATCGTCACGGTCTTCTTGTCGGCACTCAGCGAAACCGACTGCACCGTCAAGGTCTGCGTGGTGCCCTTGCCCTGGCCGTAGGCCAAAACCGGCGCATAGTTCCACTGCTGGGCCTGCGGGAAATTCGCCGTGGTCACCGAGGTCAAGGGCTCCGTGAAGTCGATGTCGAAGGTGGTCGGGCTGGTGGACCGCACGCGCAGCACGTCGAAGAACGGGGCGCCGGTTTCCTTCATCCGCTGCAACCCGTGTTGACGGTTGTTCCAGGCCCAGCCGCCCCACTCGGAGCTGGTCGCGCCCATGCCGCCGATGTACAGCGCACTGTCGGGCCCTTGCACGATGCGGTGGGCCGCGGCGCGCAGGCCGCCCGAAAAGCGGAAGATCGCGCCTTGGTATTCGCCTCCCACCTTCTCGAGGAAGTAGCGCTGCAGGGTTCCGAAGTTGTTGTCGCCGGCGATCATCTGTCCCTTGAACACGCCGCTGCGCAGATAAACGGGTTGCGTCGGGGAGACCGACACGTTGGCGATGGTCGCGCCGTGGGGCATCCACAACACCGGACGCGTCACGGGGACGGTTTCGAACGGGCTGGGCTGCGACTTCATCACGTTGAAGAAGCGTCCCTGCTTCACGTGCACCATCTTGGACGCGGGTACGTAGTGGCCGTGGTTGTCGGTGACGAAGATGCCGTCCTCGGGGCCCAGCACCACGCCGTCGGGGCTGCGGATGCCGCACGCGATGGTGTCGATGGCCGACGAACCCAGGCTCATGCCCAGCATGCATCCCTTTTCGCGCGTGGAGGCCGTCGGCCCGTTGTTGAACGCGTTCGAACCCTCGTTCCAGCGCGTGGCCAATCCGATGACGAAGCGGTTGTCGGGCGCGGGAAGGCGCACGAGGCCGTGCGCGAACGAGAGGTCGCGGCCCGTGTTGTCGGAGAGGTAGCGGGTCCAGCCTCCGGCGATTTTCACCTTGGCGTCGAGCACCTGGTTCTTGTCGGCGTCGACCATGTGAATCAGGGAGTCCTTTTCGATCACGTAGATCTCGCCTCCGGACACCTTGAGCCCCAGCGGCTCGTTCATGTTCGAGTTGGCCAGCGGCACGTAGGTCACCTGTGCGGAGTCACCCGTCTGCACGTTCTTGAAAATGAGCACGCGCCCGGGGCGCGTCGTGCCCGCGGCGTTGCCGAACCCGTCCCAGGTCGACACCGCGAGGTCGCCACCCGGGAGAAAATCGAGCCCGCTCACCCGCGGCCAGTTGGCGGGCGCCCCGGCGGGAATCAGGTTTTGCATGGTGAATCCGGGGTGAACGCGCGTGTCGTTATGCCCGATCGGCCCCCCCGCCGCCCCCGGAGTCCCCTGCCCCCACGCGAGGGACGCACACAGGGCCATCACGGCGGAACCGCACACGACAGGCCGGAATTTCCCAAAGAAACGAGGCATATTGACTCCTGAAGCAGACGGAGAAACCCGGTTTTGCGGATCGAGGTCGCTCACGTGAACCGTGGTAATCTATGCTCGGATGATGATTATAACATCACATTTTTACGAAGCCAGCACGATAAAAGTATGACTTTGCAATTACAACCCGTTCTCGGGAGCAATTTCTTGGTGAGGAATGTGGCGGGGATAAACGTCATCCCCACAATACGTCATTTTTAAGTAAGGACGGGTGGAGGGGTCGACGCAAAAGATTGTAATGTCATTTGACGATTATGAGGTGATCAGGAGGCTCAGCCAACGCATTCGCGCCTTCGTCGGCCCAACGGCTACGGCGGTATTCAGAACAGGGCGTAAATGAACGGTGCGAGGTAGGGAACCTGCGACGCCACCACCAGCGCGCCCATCAGCACCAGCATGATGATGGCGGGGAGCATCCACCATGCCTTGCGCACGCGCAAAAATGCCCAGATGTCGTGGAAGATGGTACGCTGTGGCATGTTCAATCCTTTGCGGTCGCTTCGGAATCCCACATGTCCTGCGGGTTTTCGTGACGCCAGATTAGAAAATCTTCCAGCATCAAACAGTCGATTCCTGTGCCCATCATGCAGCGGTAGGCATCGGCGGGTGAACACACGAGCGGCTCGCCGCGCACGTTGAACGAGGTGTTGATCACCATGGGCACGCCGGTGTGCGCCCCCACGGCCTTGATGAGCGCGTGGTAAAGCGGCTCCGCCTCCTCGCGCACGGTCTGCACGCGCCCGCTGCCGTCCACATGGGTGACCGAAGGCAGCTTGGCGCGCCACTCGGGGCGGACCGGGTACACCATGAGCATCGCATCGGTGGGGGCGGGAACGGGAAGATCGCATTCGAAGTAGGTCGCCGCGTCCTCGACGCACACCGACGGCGCGAACGGGCGGAAGGCTTCGCGGTGCTTGACCTTGAGGTTGATGGTGTCGCGCATGCCCGGGTCGCAGGGGTTGGCGAGGATGCTGCGGCCCCCGAGGGCGCGCGGCCCCCATTCCATGCGGCCCTGGAACCAGCCCACCACTTTGCCCTCGGCGATGAGACGCGCCGTTTCCGCGATGACGGCGTCGCGGCTCTGCAGACGATGATGGACGATGCCGCGCTCACGCAGAAATTTTCCGATGTCGGTGCCCGAGTACGAAGGCCCCAGACGGGACGAGAACCGCGGCGAGGCCCACCGGGTCGCGCCCAGGACGGCGTGATGAAGGTACAAGGCCGCACCCAGGCTCGAACCCGCGTCACCGGCGGCGGGCTGGATCCACACATGCTTGAAACCGGTCTGCGTCAGGATCTTGCCGTTGCACACGCTGTTGAGCGCCACGCCACCCGAAAGCACCACCTTGTCGAGACCCGTGCGCGCCCGCAGGTTCCGCAGCATCGCGAGCACGACCTCCTCGGTGAGGATCTGCACGGCGGCGGCGATGTGATGGTGCCGCTCCGCGAGCGGCTCGCCGTCCACACGCACCGGCCCACCCAGCAAGGCGCAAAGTTTCCGCGACGGCATGCGGTCGGCATATTCGTAGGTGAAGTACGACAGATCGAGCTTGAAGCTGCCGTCGGGTTTGAGGTCGATCACCTGTTTGAGCTTCACGTAAAACGGGTTGCGCGCCGGGTCCTTTTCGCCGTAGGCCGACAAGCCCATCACCTTGTACTCGGAGTTGTTCACCGAGAACCCCAGGTAGGCCGTGATGGTGGAGTACAGCAGGCCGATGGAATGGGGAAAACGGATCTCGCGCGCGAGGTCGAGCGTGCGCCCGCGCCCCACGCCTTGCGCGGCGGTGGTCCACTCCCCCACCCCGTCCACCGTGAGGATGGCGGCCTCCTCGAACGGCGACGGGTAAAATGCGCCGGCGGCGTGCGAGAGGTGATGTTCCATGAAATACACCTCGCGGTCGTACCCGAAGCTTTTGCGGAGCAACTTGCGTACGTGAAGCTTTTCGCCCAGCCACGAGGGCATGGCCATGCGGAAGGTGCCGAAGCTGCGGGGAAAGTGACTCGCGTGCTGCGTGAGCAGGCGTTCGAACTTGACCATCGGCTTCTCGTAGAACGCGATGGCGTCGATGTCCGCGATGGTGAGGCCCGCGTGACGCAGGCAGAAGTCAACGGCCTGCTCCGGGCACGAGGGATCGTGCTTGCGGCGCGTGAAGCGCTCCTCCTCGGCGGCGGCGATCACCGCGCCGTCTTCGATGAGGGCGGCGGCGGCGTCGTGATAGTGGAAACTGAGTCCGAGGATGCGCATGGTCAGAATGGACGCAGCCACGCGTCCCGGTCGCGCGGGGCCGGAGGAACGTCCGACCAGTAACTCTCAACCTGTTCGGATTCGGTCTTCGCGCGACGGCCCGGGCCGAGGCGGTAGAACAGCGACGAGAGCCCCACGCCGAACACATAGGCCACGGTCAGGAACACGAAGTTCCCGATGATCTGCATCGGTTTGAGGACGGTCATCAGACCTTTGGAAAAAGCCTCAAGGACTTTTTTGAGACCGGTCGCGGGCACGGGTTTGCGCATGAGGGGAATTTAACATCCTCGGCGCACGACAATCCCGATTCCGGGGGTTTACCCGGGTTTTTACGACCACTCGTACTCACACTCGTACCCGTACTCGACTTTGTCGCAGATTTTCCAACACTTCCGAATCTCACACCCGCTGGAAAAAGATTAAATGCACACGGAATTTTATCCCGATAAATTTTCGAGTACGAAGTTCGTGTACGAGGACGAGTAAGCGTATGACGCCTATGAAATGGGCCTCTGACGCGTGTCGGTCAATTTTCTAGATAGTCGGTCACTATGCAGAACGCTCACCTCGACTGGAAGAATCTCGGTTTCGCCTACCTCCCCACCCGCGGCCACGTGCAATGCGATTTCGTCGACGGCGCCTGGGGGAAGCCGTATTTCAAGGCCGACCCGCACATCAACCTTCACATCGCGGCCAATGCGCTGCATTACGGTCAGGCGATTTTCGAGGGCCTGAAGGCGTTCCGCGCCGCGGACGGCAGCGTGTCGATCTTCCGCCCCGACCGCAACGCCGAGCGCATGCGCCTGTCGGCCGAGCGTCTGGTGATGGAAGCGCCGAGCGAGACCCTGTTCATCGAAGCCTGCAAGCTCGCCATCCGCGAGAACATCGAGTTCGTGCCGCCGCACGGCACCGGCGCGAGCCTCTACCTGCGCCCGCTGCTCATCGGCACCGAGCCGACCATCGGCATCAAGCCTTCGGACACCTACTCGTTCCTGGTGATGGTGACGCCGGTGGGGCCCTATTACAAGAGCGGCTTCAACCCCGTGGAGGCTCTGGTGATGCTCGACTACGACCGCGCCGCTCCGAAGGGCACCGGTCGCGCCAAGACGGCGGGCAATTACGCCGGGTCGCTGCTCCCGGGTCTATTGGGCAAGAAGAAGGGGTTCCCCATCATCCTGTTCGCCGACCCGCGCGAGAACAAGTACGTCGACGAATTCGGCACCTCCAATTTCATCGGCATCACCCCGGCGGGTGAATTCAAGACTCCCGAGTCGTCCTCCATTTTGCAGAGCATCACCAACGAGGCGCTGCAGGTGCTGGCGGGCGACATGGGCCTTACGGTGGTGCGCGCTCCCATCGCCCTCGACGACCTCGGCCAATTCTCGGAAGTGGGCGCCTGCGGCACGGCGGCGGTGATCACGCCCATTCACGCGGTGCATCACGGCGAGAAGGTGTTCCGCTTCGGCGAAAAGGATGTCGCCGGCGCGACGCTCACGCGTCTGTACAGGCAGCTTCAGGGCATCCAGTACGGCGAACTGCCCGACACGCACGGGTGGTTGGTGAAGGTTTAGGGAGTCGATTGAAGAGGGGCCGATGGTGCCGGGTACCGGGTACCGGCAAAACTCCCGCGCCCCACAATCCCCAATCCACAACGCCCCACCGGCCCCAATCCCTAAGGCCCACAGGCCCCAATCCATGAGGCCTACCAGCCCCACTCCATGAGGCCTACAGGCCCCACTCCCTAAGGCCCCACCAGCCCACTCCCTAAGGCCCACAGGCCCCACTCCATAATTAACTATCCTTAACCCATGACCACCCCGAACCCGGCCTTCCTCATTCGAATTATCAGCCCGCAGCCTCGCGGTCTTTGAGGGATTTTCCGGTTCCCCGACAAAGCCCGCTGACGCCAGCGGGCTTTTTTGTTTTCAGGCACCCCCCAAAAAAACAGGCCGGACGGATTCAGGTCACAGGATATCAGGAAACACGAACATGAGCGGACAGACTACCAGCAAACGCGTCTTCATCTACGACACGACGTTGCGCGACGGCAACCAGGCCAAGGGCATCTCCTTCTCGCTGGAGGACAAGCTCGCCGTGGCCCGCAAGCTCGACACCTTCGGCATCGATTACATCGAAGGCGGCTGGCCCAACCCCACCAACCCCACCGATGTGGAGTTTTTCCGCCGCGCCAAGGCAATGGAATGGAAGCACGCGAAGATCGCGGCTTTCGGCAGCACCTGCAAACCCAAGGGCGACCCGGCCACCGACCCCATCCTGCGTCCGCTCGTGGAGTCCGGCGCGCCCGTGCTCACCATCTTCGGCAAAAGCTGGGATCTGCACGTCACCGACGTGCTGCGTACCACGCTGGAGGAAAACCTCCGCATGATCCGCGAGTCGGTGGCCTTCCTCAAGAAACACTGCGAGGAGGTGGTGTACGACGCCGAGCACTTTTTCGACGGCTACAAGGCCAACCCCGACTACGCGCTCTCCACGCTCAAGGCCGCGGAAGACGGCGGGGCCGACTGCATCGTGCTGTGCGACACCAACGGAGGCATGGCGCTTTCGTGGGAGGTTGAGGAGGTCGTCCGCCGGGCGGCCGCGTCGCTGACCACTCCCCTGGGCATCCACGTGCATAACGATACCGGGGTGGCGGTGGCCAACTCGCTGGCGGCCGTGCGCGCGGGCGCGGTGCAGGTGCAAGGCGTGATCAACGGGTACGGCGAACGCTGCGGCAACGCGAACCTCACCACCATCATGGGCGATCTGCAGTTCAAAATGGGCATCCCGGTCACCAGCGAGGAGAAGATGCGCGGCCTGCGCGCTCTCGCGCTCAGCATCGACGAGGTGGCGAACCTCGCCACCGACATCCGCGCGCCTTTCGTGGGCGAAGCCGCGTTCGCGCACAAGGGCGGCGCTCACATCGACGGCGTCATCAAGCTGGCGCGCAGTTTCGAGCATATGGATCCGGCCTTGGTGGGCAACGGGCGCGACTTCGTGGTGTCGAACCAAAGCGGCGGCAGCCTGATCTGGGACAAGATCCGCGCGATCAAACCCGATGTGGACCGCCGCGCCCCCGAGGTCGCCGACATTCTCGCCGAGGTGAAGCGCCTTGAGGACGAGGGCTACCACTTCGAACTGGCCGACGGCAGTTTCCAGTTGCTCGCGCGTCGTCGCTTGGGCCTGTTCACCGACCGCTTCGAGTTCTTGGGGTTCCGTGCGATCGAAGAACAGGTGGAAGCGGAATCGCGCTCGGAGTTCACCATCAAGCTGAAGGTGGGCGACACGGTGGAGCACACCGCCGCCGACGGCAACGGCCCGGTGGACGCCATGAACGCGGCCATGCTCAAGGCCTTGGTGAAGTTCTTCCCGTCGCTGAAGACCCTGGAACTCGCGGACTTCAAGGTGCGCGTGCTCGACAACCACTCGGGCGCTGGCGCCAAGGTGCGCGTGTGGACAAGGTATGTGGATCATGCCCACCCCGAACGCGAACCCTACGGAACCATCGGCGTGTCGACCAACATCATCGAAGCGTCGTGGATGGCGCTGCGCGACGGCGTACAGTACAAGCTGATGATGGATGGGGAGGCCTGAGCCATGTCCACCAACCCCCGCAGCAGCCGCGCCGTTTATACCGGCCTGATCGTGATCCTGGCGCTCACCTTGATCGGGGCGTTCGCCGCCAAGCTCCTCGGCCTCATCGGAACCGGCACCGTGCCCCCTGAGAATACCTTACTGCTCTTCAACTCCTCCATAGCACTCATCATGATGGTCGGCGGTTACGTCACCGCCAAGCTGGCGCCCGGCAACGCCAAAGACCACACGATCTCGCTGGGAGTCATTCTCACCGTGCTCGGGCTCGTGGCCTCCATCGGGTTCTCCCTCTCCCATTATGGCCCCAACTGGTTCGGCTGGTTGCTGGTGCTCAGCGGGTTGCCCTTCGCCTGGCTGGGCGGCAAGTTCAAGCGGGAGCGGGACAGGGACAAGATCGGTTAGACAAGACGGGCTGGATTCCGGTGGCCGTTAGCTAAACTTCACCCATGGCCAAAAGCTCCGCATATCGTCCCAAATCCCCCACCCCGACCGACGAACCCGCCGCGGGCGTGCCCTTCGGCGTGCGCCTGCTCGCCCTGCTCGCCGGCACGGTGTTCCTGCTGCTCTCGGCCAAATCGGTGAAGCAGGATTACGAGCTGTATTACAAGCTGACGCACCTGAACGAGATCTACACCGCCGTACCCGCCACATGGCTCAAGCTGGATGTACGCCGCGACGCTTCCGGCGACGATGAGTTCTATGCCGACATTCTGTTCGATGCGAACGTGAACGGAACCAGCGTGTGGGGATGGCGGTTGTCGCTCGAGGAAATCCCCGGCGACAGCGCGTATTGGGCGAGCCGCCTGGCGCCTTACCGCGTTGGTGACACCGTCACCGCCTACGTGAACCCCAAAGACCCCAAGGACTCGTTCATCGAGCAGAAGTCCGACGGGGTGCAACGCGTGATCTCCAAAGCGCTTTTAGGTGTGGCCTTCGGCCTGTTCGGCGGAACGTTGGTGGTGTTGTCGCTGATGGGGTTCTTAAAGAAACCGGCGAGCGGAAACAAAAAGCGTTCGTGATACGCTCTGTGGGCGAGTGCATCACTACATCACAACCGTATAAAATGCACGCCTGAAACTGACTTTGCCGGGCTTGGCTTATTTCAAGTCCGTAGAAAAACGCATCACATCACCGCAGGTCAGGAAGACTCATCGCCTTCTCTTGCTGTGATGTTGTGATGCCGTGATGAACGAATAATGAGACCAGACGGCCTCAGTGCGCCGCGCCGGCCGCCTCGGCGGCCAGCAGGTGCTCGGCGTCGAGCGCGGCCATGCAGCCCGTGCCCGCCGACGTGATCGCCTGGCGATAAACGTGGTCCTGCACGTCGCCCGCAGCGAACACCCCCTCGACGCTGGTCTTGGTGGTGCCGGGGGTGGTGAGGATGTAGCCGCTCTCGTCGGTCTTGAGCTGGCCTTCCAGGAACGCGGTGTTGGGCACGTGACCGATGGCGTAGAACAACCCGCTGGCGGGGATCTTCTTCAGCTCGCCCGTCTTCACGTTCTTCACCACCACGCCTTCGAGGAACTTGTCGCCGTAGGCTTCCTGCAGCTCGCTGTCCCACACGATCTCGAGCCCCGGGGTGTTGAACGCGCGCTGTTGCATGGCCTTGCTCGCGCGCAGCTCGTTGCGGCGGTGAACCAGGTACACCTTGGAGGCGAACTTGGTGAGGTAGGTCGCTTCCTCCACGGCGGTGTCGCCGCCGCCGATCACCACCATCTCCTTGCCGCGGAACATGGGAAGGCCGCCGTCGCACACGGCGCAGGCGGAGATGCCCATCTGCCACAGCTTCTCTTCGCCGGGCACGTGCATGCGCTTGGCGGTGGCGCCTGTGGCGATGATCACGGTTTTGGCGAAAACGGGTTCGCCGTCTTCGGGGGTGACCTTGAACGGGCGCGCCGAGAAGTCGACCTTGGCGATGGTTTCGGTGCGAATGCGCGTGCCGCAATGCACGGCCTGCTCGCGCATGCGGTGCATGAGCTCGGGGCCGCCGATGCTGGTGAAGCCGGGGAAGTTTTCGATTTCGGTGGTGGTGGTGAGCTGACCACCGGCCGCCACGCCGGCGGCCATGAAGCCCTCGAACATGAGCGGGCTGAGGTTGGCGCGGGCGGAGTAAATGGCGGCGGTGTGGGCGGCGGGGCCGGAGCCGATGATGACGACGTTTTCGACGTTGGAGCTCATGTATTTCCCTTCGGTGGCTTGATTTGACGACTGACTTTAGAACAATTCTAATTTTAGAATCATTCTAAATCAAGGGGTGGCGTAAAAATTCTTGACCCCGAAGTTACCCAAATCAACCTGCGAAGCGGTCGGTTTTCACGAAGAAACGTGAGGAAAACCGGGTTTGGGAGTTGCGCCGGGCATCTCCTTGCCGTTTGACCGCCACCCGGCGAAGATTCTTTGCCGGCCTTTGGTTTGGAGGGCCGCCACGAGCCGGGTCACGGCCCCGAAATGGATCCGCCGTCAATTCCCCTCAGTGGCGCGGGCACATAGTAAACGCCCGCGGCTTGCCGTGGCCCTGCCTGACGCCCTTGAATGGTTACGACACCACCTTCTCCCGATACGGTTCCCCTGAGACGACTCGTTAAACCCGGAACCAGCGGATTGCGTTTCGAATTCCTGTCAGGGCGTAGGATGGAGCTGGGAATGCCAAAGTGCATCAACGCTCCTCCCGTAAAACGATAAATGCCGTTGCTGGTGCCGGCGTAAAATCCGGCGGTATCGCCCACCATATCGTAAACCGTAACCCCCGTCGGAATGTCGGCCACCTTGGTGGTCGTTGTTCCGTTGAAGCGTGCAAAGCCAAACGACGGTGTCGCAACCCAGATGGAACTCGTATCCCTAACCGCCAATGCGTAGATCGTGTCGCCCGGAGTCTGGATGGAGGACTGCGATGCCACGAAGGCGCTCCAACCCGTCCCGTTGTAACGACGCAGGCCGCGGATCGAGAAGAGGTTGGAGTTTCTGTGGGCTCCATCCCCGATGCCCAGCCATACGCGATGACCCGATGCCTTGATTCTAAGGATACGCTTTCCCCACACCGCAACAGAATCCCATACGGTCGGCGCGCTGTCGACTGCAGAAGCATTCAGGCGGAATACGCCTTGGTTCGAAATGCCCCACACGAAACCGGGTGTCGTCGCGATTCCCCTGACAGTATCCGTCGCATGGCGCGGTGACGGAATCAAAGTGGAAGCCAAGGTATCGCCACTACCGGAACGGCGTAGACGCGTCACTCCCGATGCGCTCCCCACCCACGCTACGGAATCGTTGGCGCTCCATTCACAGGTGCTGGTGAAATCCTTCAGGAACGTGTAATCTCTCGAATTCCAATTCGCCTGACTTCCCCCGACAAGAAGGGGACTCCCGGACTTTGTGACGCAAAACGAAAGAGGTTCTCTGACTTCGAATTTCCATCGCGCGGAATCGTAATGCGCCAAAAATCCTCCCACCGACACGTTTCCATTTTTTGACCCCAGAACCCACGGGCGGGAAAGACTATCGAGGCGAATTTGAAGCGCGCGATCAATCTGGGGGGCCCCGTACGCCGGCTGTACCATCGCGGCTTCCTCCAGCGTCATCCCTTGCTCATCCACCCATTCCTGAAGGCGCGGGTCGGCGGCGGCGATTTCGCCGATGTAGGCGTTGTTCATGGTGACGCGCACATCCTCCGCCAAGGCCGCGTGGCCCGAGGCGATGATGAGTTGCCCCATGGCACAAGGGGTTCCCGCGGCGTCGATGAAGTAGGGAATCAGGCGGTCGGGGAAGTCGAGGTTGCGCGGGAACACGCCGGCTTCGCGGTACGCGCGCAGGTCGTCGAGGCGCGCGAGGCGGTTGCGCTTTTGTTCGTCCGTCAAACCATCGGTGGGGCGGGCGCGCAGCACCGCTTCGACGGACGCGAGGTGGGCGCGGATGCGCGCCTGCTCGGGCTGCGAGAGGTCGACATGGGCTTCGTAGTACGAGCGCGGGTTTGCGTAAGCGACCGGCCCCTCCTGCACCAATGAGGCGCGGGCAGCTCCGAAAGACACAACCACGAAAGCCAGGGCGGACAACACATTGGTCGCCAACGGCGTGGATGGGGATTTCATGATCGGCTCCTCTCAAACAAACATTCAAACGATTCGTTATGATCCTGTACAGTTTTAATCTAATGCCGCACGCGGAGGAAGGGGATAAAAATCCCGTCAAACCATCCTCAACGCGTGACTTTCCGCGAGCGGAACACGCTCGCGGGACGCGCCGGTGTATCCGTACCCGCGACGGCCCCGTCGCCGGAAATCCAGTTTTCATGTTTCTGGTTTCCGATTTTCATGCTACCCTTCCTTCATGCCCTCTCCCCGTCCCAAACCTCGCCGCCCCCGCCCACCCGTCGCGCTCACCATCGCCGGTTCCGACCCCAGCGGCGGCGCCGGTCAGGAGGCCGACCTCAAAGCCTTCCTGAGGCATGGCGTCTACGGGATGAACCTCACCACCTTGCTCACCGTGCAGAACACGCACGGCGTGAAGGCCGTCGAACCGCTGAACCCCGATTTTCTGGAACGCCAGTGGGACGCGCTGTTTGAAGACATCCGCCCCGACGTCATCAAACTGGGCGCCCTCGGCGCCTTGCCGATGGTGAAGCGCGTGATCAAACTGCTCGACTCGCGCGAGGCGCGCGGGATCCCCGTGGTGCTCGACCCGGTGCTGGGCTCCACCTCAGGGTCTCCCCTGCTGGCCGCCGCGGCCCTGAAACTGTTCCGCGAAAAACTGTTGCCGCGCAGCGTGGTGGTCACCCCCAACCGCCCCGAATTCGAGACCTTGTTCGGGCCCATCGCAACCACGCCCTCTGCCGCCCTGCGCGCGTTGGAACCTGAAGGCTACGGCATCCTGCTCAAGGGTGGGCACGACGCTGCCAGCGGCAACCGCGACTGCCCCGACTGGCTGTGGCACAAAGGGAGATTGCACACTTTCGCCGGGCGCCGCTACCCCGTGGGCAACATCCACGGCACGGGTTGCACGCTGGCGGCCTCGGTGGCCGCGAACCTGGCTTTGGGCAAAAGCCTCCCCGCGGCCTGCCGCGCGGCCAAAGAGTTCGTGGCGCACGGCATCGCCACCGCACCGGCCATCGGTCACGGCAGCGGTCCCCTCAATTTCATGACGTAAAATCGTCCCGCCCGCTTTACCTTGCCCACACGTTCCGCACGCGACAACGGGGAGGTTATGTGGGTGTCACGCAGACGAACCAGGGGGGCAAGGGGTCTTCGCGGTCTCGCCGCCGCCCTCTTTTCGTGGCGCTGTCCTCGTTCTGCATCCTCGTCGGATTGACACACCCTGCGTCGGCTCAAGCCCCCACCGTGCTGATCTTCCACAAGCAGAACGGGTTCATTCACACAGCCACCTCCGCCGTGGTCAGCGCGCTCAAATCCGACTGGATCAATCGCGGCATCGAGGTCGAGAACACCGTCGACTCGCTCGCCTTCACTCCCCAGAACCTCGCGCGCTTCGACGTGGTGGTGTTTCTGAACACCAACTATCGCAACGGGCCCTTGCTCACACGGGCGCAAGAGGCCGCATTCGAGGGCTATTTGCAGGGCGGCGGCGCGTTCGTGGGCATTCACAGCGCCGTTCCCCTGAACGGAGCCTGGGAAGAAACCGTGTGGCCGTGGTACGCCAACTTGTTCGGGGCCCGCTTTCGTTCGCACGCTCCCTACCGCAGCGCCCCCCTGGTCTTCGAGGATCGCAACCACGCGTCCACGCGCGGACTTCCGGACCGCATCACCTTGCAGGACGAGTGGTACGCCGTCCAGGTGAACCCCCGCACCATTGCCGGGATTCATGTGATCGCCAAGGCCGATGAAACGGGATTTTTAGCTGATAGTTACATGGGTGGCGACCACCCCATGACGTGGTCGCGGACGTTCGAGGGCGCACGCGCCTGGATGACCTTGGTGGGCCACGACATGGCCGCGTTTTCGAACGCCGAATTTCTGACGCATGTCCGCCAGGGGGTTTTGTGGGCCGCCTTGGGGGATTCGGCGACCACAAGCCTCCGCCTGTCCCGGCGTCCCCAACCGGGTCGCTCGCGCGTCTCGCACCTGACTTACCGCGGAAAAAACGGGGAACGGCTGGAAGTGCGCCTTGATGGACGCACGATGAAGACGCAAAGGACGCCGGCCGCGTCCGCGTTGCCGGCCGGAAGCCTCAAAACGCCGGACGGGACGGTTCGGGGCAAGTAACCACATGGAATTCCGGAAACAAACAGGCCGCCCTTGGAAGATCCGGGGGCGGCCTGTTTGTTTTCGACTCTTGGTGCTTGATGGTCGGGATGGCGGGATTCGAACCCACGACCCCTTGCTCCCGAAGCAAGTGCTCTACCAGACTGAGCCACATCCCGACGGATCAAACGACCTGAACACCCCCGGACACCGGCCAAAAGCCGAAATACAAGGGGACGGCGAATATAATTCCTGAACCCCGAATCGGAAACGGTTGAGCCCTCTCCCTCCGCATTTTTTCAGGCCCTGGCCCCCTGGCGCGGGTTGGCTCCGCCGAAATCGCGCGATCCTTCAGCCCGCGAAAAAAAAAGGCGGAGCCGAAGCTCCGCCTTTTTCCTCTCCCCCTCACCGGCTCGGGCCGGTTCAGGTTGTGCGACGGGGCGATCAGGCCTCGTCGTAGTGGTACGCGGCTTCGCCGTGATCGACCTGGTCGAGACCCTGCAGTTCCTCGTCCTTGCTCGGGCGCAAACCAACCACCACCTTCACGATGTAAGCGATGATCACCGTGGCGACGATGCTGAGCACGGCGGTGAAGACCACAGCCTTGATCTGCTCGAGCACCAATCCTTCGGTCAGCCCCTCGATGCCGGGGTTGACGGAGCTGGTCGCCAGCACGCCGGTGAGGATCGCGCCGAGCGCGCCGCCCACGCCGTGGATGCCGAAAGTATCGAGCGCGTCATCGTACTTCAGCCACTTCTTGAGGTAGGTGACCGCAAAGTAGGGAACCACGCCGCCGAGGATGCCGATGATCACCGAGCCGTTGGCGGTGACGAAACCGGCCGCCGGAGTGATGGTCACCAGACCGCCCACGATGCCCGAGCAAAAGCCCAGCACCGTCGGCTTGCCGAGACGGATCCAGTCGACCAAGGCCCAGGTGAGGCCGGCGATGGCCGCGGCCAAGGTGGTGGTCATGAAGGCCTGGGCGGCGATGCCGTCGGCGGCCAGGGCGGAACCGGCGTTGAAGCCGTACCAACCAACCCACAGGATGCCGGTGCCGACCATGGTCAGCACGAGGCTGTGGGGCGCGCCGATGCTGTTGCGCTTGCCGAGGATGATGCACAGGGCCAGAGCCGACCAGCCCGAGGACATGTGAACCACGGTGCCGCCGGCGAAGTCGAGGGCCTTGATGCCCGCTTCGGCGTTGAAACCGTTCAGGAAGCCGCCCGGACCCCACACCATGTGCGCCATGGGGAAGTACACCACGATCATCCACAGGACGACGAACAACAGCACCGCGCTGTACTTCATGCGCTCGGCGATCGCGCCGACGATGAGGGCGGGGGTGATGATGGCGAACATCAGCTGGAACATGGAGAAGGTCGAGTGGGAGATCTTCCCGCTGGCCTCGCCGTTGACGCCGTTAAGGAACGCCATGCTCAGGCCGCCCACGAACGGCGATCCTTCCGAGAAGGCGAGACTGTAGCCGAAGGCCCACCACAGCAGGCCAACCACGCCGGCGATGCCCATGCACTGCGCGAGCACGGAGAGCATGTTCTTGGTGCGGACGAGACCGCCGTAGAACAAGGCCAGGCCGGGCAGGGTCATGAACAGCACCAGGGCGGCGCAGATCATGATGAAGGCGTTGCTGCCGGAGTCGACGCCGGAGGCGGCGGCTTCGAGCGCATCGATACGCGCAAGCAGGGCCGAGTCGACCGCGGGAGCCGCCGCGACGGCGGGTTCGGCGACGACCGTGGCCGAGGAGTCTTGCGCCAGCAAGGGCAAGGCAGCGGCCAGCAGGAACGCCGGTAGAAGTTTCATGAACCGTGAACGAATCGAGATCATTGGGGTCTCCGTGAGGGGGTTGACAGTTGTAAGCCGAAGACGAGGCAAATAAAGAAAAAGAAGAGAGTTTCAAGCTCCCTTCTTTCTCTGCGTTGCCGCAACGGGCCGGCGGGGCCAGGCCCCACCGCCGTTTTTTGAGAATCAGGACCGGTCTTAGAGGTGCGAGGACGACTGGAAGTCGGGGTAGGCCGACATGCCGTGTTCGCCGATGTCGAGGCCTTCCTCCTCCTCTTCCGCCGAAACCCGCAGACCCATGACCGCCTTGACGGCCAGGAAGATGATCAGGGCGGAGATGAAGGCCGCCGCGCCGTAAGCCGCCACGCCGAGGGCCTGGATTCCCAGCTGGGAGGCTCCGGCCTTGGCGCCGAAGATGCCGACCGCCAGCGTGCCCCAGATGCCGCACACGAGGTGCACCGAGGTGGCGCCGACCGGATCGTCGATCTTGATCTTGTCGAAGAAGTACACGCTGAAGACGACCAGCACACCGGCGATGACGCCGACGAGGATGGAGGACCACATCGCCATCTGGTCGGCGCCGGCGGTGATGCCGACGAGGCCGGCGAGGATGCCGTTGAGGGCCATGGAGTGGTCGGGCTTCTTGGCCGTGATCCACGAGGTGAGGGCCGCGGCGATGCCGCCGGCGGATGCGGCGAGCGTGGTGGTGACTAGGGTCAGCGAAACCAGCGCGGGATCGGCGCTCAGCACCGAGCCGCCGTTGAAGCCGAACCAGCCCAGCCACAGGAGGAACACGCCAATGGTGGCCAGAGGCATGCTGTGACCGGGGATGGGGCGGATCTTGCCGTCCACGTACTTGCCCTTGCGGGGGCCGAGGATCAGGATGCCGGCCAGAGCGCCCCAGCCGCCCACCGAGTGGACCAGCGTGGAACCGGCGAAGTCATAGAACCCGAGGTCGTTCAGCCAGCCGTAGCCCCACTTCCAGGAGCCGAGCACCGGGTACACGAAGGCCACGAAGATCACCGAGAACACGAGGAAGCTGGACAGCTTCACGCGCTCGGCGACCGCGCCGGAGATGATGGTCGCGCAGGTGGCGGCGAACATGGCCTGGAAGAAGAAGTCCGTCCAGTAGGTGTAGCCGACGTTGTAGGCGGAGGTGAGCGCGTCGCCCTCGGCGGCGATGCCGAAACCGGCGAATCCGAACCAGCTCATGGAGCCGGCCTCGAAGCCGGGGTACATGAGGTTGAAGCCCACGAAGGCGTAGGTGATGACGCCGATTCCGGGGATCAGGGTGTTCTTGAACAGGATGTTCGTGGTGTTTTTCGCGCGGGTGAGGCCGGCCTCAAGCGTGGCGAATCCGAGGTGCATGATGAAGACCAAAGCGGCCGCGATCATCATCCACAGGTTGTTGACCGTGAACAACTCCACGGAAGGACCTTCGTCCTGTGCGAAGGCGCCCGTCGCCGTGAGTGCCACGGCCAGGGGGATCAGTGCGGCATAACGTGCCCAACGGGATTCGTATCGCATAAGGTCTCCTCGATTGCTGAAGTCTGGGTGATTCCGCGAAGCGCCACACGGCACTCCATCGTTCCACATCCCTGATAAGCATTCCCCATGCCAGCGTAATTCCCCATTTTTAGCGCACAACGGTTGACAATTGTTTCCCAAAACTCACCCACAAGTGTCACTGTCCACTTTTGTCATTCTGTTGGACAATTCTTTTAACAATCCTCGTCCCCCCCTGCCATACAAAGTCGCGATTCGGCAAAAAACCAAAAAAAAGGCAGGCCGAAGCCCGCCTCCCCCAAAGCCCGCGCGCGGGCCCCGGTTCACAACAGATTATCAGAAGGCGAGATAGCGTTTCGCCTGTTCGTCGTCGAGCCCCTCGATCCCTCCGGCCTGCACCACCGACCCGCGGTCGAGGATCACGTAATCGTCGGCCAGGCTTTTGGCGAATTCCAGAAACTGTTCCACGAGCAAAATGGCCATGTCGCCGCGGGATTTAAGCCCCTCGAGCACCCGGCCGATGTCCTCCACGATGGAGGGCTGGATCCCCTCGGTGGGTTCGTCGAGCAAAAGCACCTTCGGTTTGCCCAGCAAGGCCCGGGCGATGGCCAGCTGCTGCTGCTGACCGCCCGACAGGTTTCCCCCCATGCGCTTTTCCATTTTGGCGAGAAAGGGAAACAGGTCGTATACCTCTTCCTTGGGGATTTTTTTGGGACGCGGCCCGGGGCGGGCCTCAAGCCCCATGGCGAGGTTCTCCTCGATGGTCAGCTTGGGGAAAATCTCGCGGCCCTGGGGCACGTAGGCGATGCCGGCCCGCGCGCGCAGCTCGGGAGGCTGGGCGGTGAGGTTTTTCCCGTCGAGCGACACGCTGCCGCTGCGGGCGGGCAGCAGGCCGATCACCGATTTCAGCAAGGTGGTCTTCCCCACCCCGTTGCGCCCCATGAGGGCCGTAAGACGCCCGGGGCCGACCTTCAGGTCGACGTCGCGCAGAACGCGGCTTTCACCGTAGTAGACATTGATGGCGCTGACCTCAAGCATGGGCGGCTTCCTTTTTCTTCTCGCGCGCACGGCCGAGGTATTGCTCGATGACGGCGGGGTCGTTCTGCACCTTGTCCATGGCGCCCTCGGTGAGCACGCGCCCTTCGCACAGAACCGTCACCAGCGAATCCAGTTGGCGCACGAACTCCATGTCATGCTCGATGACGATCACCGAGCGCTCCTTGGACAGCGATTTGAGCAGCTCACCCGTCTTGTGGGTTTCCTCGTCGGTCATGCCGGCGGCCGGCTCGTCGATGAGCATCAGCTCGGGTTCCATCACCAGCAGCATGCCGATTTCGAGCCACTGCTTTTGCCCGTGCGACAGCAGGCCGGCGGAGCGCTCCAGCTCGGCCGTGAGGCCGACGGTCTCGGCGATGGCGATGAGCTTGTCGCGTTCCGTGGACGCGAGAGAGCCGAACAGCGAGCGAAAGATGCCGCGGTCGGCCTTGCGGGCGAGCATCAGGTTCTCGAACACGCTGAGGCTGCCGAACACCGACGGGGTCTGAAACTTGCGCCCCACCCCCAGGTCCACGATGCCCTTCTCGTCATGCTTGAGAAGGTCCTGGTCGCGCAGCATGGCCTTGCCCGTGTCGGGTTTGGTTTTACCGCACAGCACATCCATGAAGGTGGTTTTACCGGCCCCGTTGGGGCCGATGACCACGCGCAGCTCGCGTTCGTTCAGGCCGAAGTACGAGACGTCGAGCGCCTTGAAGCCGTCGAAGGAAACCGAGAGGTCTTCGACGTAGAGCAGTCTTTCACTCACGTTGCCGCTCCTTGATCAGAAACAGTTTGCTTCGCGCGGGCCGCCGCCTTTTTCTTGATGAACGCCACCAGATCCGCGTACGATCCCGTCACGCCGCGCGGCATGAACAGCACCACCACGATGAACAGGCCACCCAGCACGTACAACCACGCGCCCGGCAACAGGCCGGTCATGGCGCTGTAGAGCAGGCTCACGCCGATGGCTCCGATGATGGGACCCATGAGCGTGGCGCGGCCGCCCACGGCGACCCACACCACCATCTCCAGCGAACTGCGCACATCCATGCGTCCCGGGGTGATGATGCCCGTCTGCGGAACATACAGCATGCCCCCGATGCCGGCGAGCAGGGCGGCCATGGCGAAGATGAAGATCTTGTAGCGCGCCACCGAGATGCCCGTGAACCGCACGCGGGTTTCGCTGTCGCGGATGGCCACGAGGATCTTGCCGAACTTGGAGCGGATGGCGAAGCGCGCCCCGAAGTACACCGCCACCAGCACCACGGCCGTGATCACGTACAGCGCGCGCTTGGTGGAGGTCTCCGACAGCGAGAAGCCGAGCAGGGTTTTGAAATCGGTGAGGCCGTTGGTGCCGCCAAGGCGCGTCTCGTTGCGCAGGAAGATCAGCCACGTCGCCAGCGCCAAGGCCTGCGAGATGATGCTGAAGTACACGCCCTTGATGCGGCTGCGGAACGCGAAGTAACCGAACAGGAAGGCCGCCACCGCGGGAACCGCCAACCCGAAGAACACGGTCAGCGGAAACGAGTAGAACGGTTTCCAGAACCACGGAAGCTCGGTGACGCCCGTCCACACCATGAAGTCGGGCAGCGCGCTGCCGTACACGCCTTGCGCGCCGGTCTTCAGCAGCATGTGCATGCCGATGCAATAACCGCCGAGCGCGAAGAACAACGCCTGGCACAGCGAGAGGATGCCGGTGTAGCCCCAGATGAGGTCGATGCCGATGGCCACCAGCGCGAAGCACAGATAGCGGCCGAGCAGGTTGAGGTTGAGGTCGGAAACCACCCCGGTCCAATTGAGCACCGGAATCAACAGCACCAGCACGAAGGCCAGCAACAGGCCCGAGGCCTCCCGCTTGAAGAATGCGGCGGGACCGGTGGTCGGATCAATTGTCTTCATGCCTGCCTTTCGCCGGGAACAAGCCCGAGGGACGCCACTGGAGGAACAGGATGACCAACCCAAGCAGGATCACCTTGGCGTACACCGCCTGGAACACGGGTTCGAGAAATTTGTTGAGCGTGCCGATGCCCAGACCCGCGAGCACCGTTC
>Ga0114939_10000190_pt1 | contig 52629 bp, 40 predicted proteins | sample AshMeaCrysSpring_FD_87196 | JGI IMG/M metagenome (GOLD analysis project Ga0114939, IMG submission 87196) | Groundwater microbial communities from Big Spring, Nevada to study Microbial Dark Matter (Phase II) - Ash Meadows Crystal Spring | ecosystem: Environmental > Aquatic > Deep subsurface >...
CCTTGGCGACCGACGTTCCCGCCAACGCTCGCGCCGCCTCCATGCGCACCCATCGCGAGGGGTCGTCCAGCATGCGGGCGAGAAGGGTGGCGCGCGAGCGGGGATCGGTGCCCGCCAGTGCGTTGACGGCGGTGGCGCGCACCGTGGCGTCGGGGTCGTCGAGGGCGCGGCGCAGGGTGGCCGGCGTCGAGGCTTCCGGGTGGCGGGCAAGCCTTGCGATCGCGCTGGCGCGCACGATGGCCGGCTGTGCGCGGTTGGAAGCGATGGCGGCGAGCCGCGAGAGGGCCGCGGGAACACCCCGATCGGCGCCGGCGAACGTCTCGGCGAAGTCCTGGTAGCCGCGCTTGGGCTCGCGGAACCACTTCGCGACCGCTTGCGCCGCCCATGCGGGCTTCCTGTCCTGGTGGCAGCTGTTGCAGGCGTTGGGCGTCCCCAGCTTCTCCGACAGGTCGGGGCGGGGAATGCGCATGGCGTGGTCGTGACGCGGGTCCACGACCATGTACGTCGTGGCGGGCATGTGGCAGGACACGCACTCGGCGCCCTTGGTGCCGGGCTTGTGGCGGTGGTGCGCGTCCGTGTCGAACTTGGCGGGGGCGTGGCACTGGGCGCAGACTGCGTTGCCGGGCGCACGCAGCTTCTGGCTGTGCGGGTCGTGGCAGTCCGAGCAGGTGACGCCGTGCGCATTCATGCGGCTCTGCAGGAACGAGCCGTAGTTGTAGACCTCGTCGCGCATCTGGCCGTCGACATGGTAGAGGCCGGGTTCGATCAGCGCGGGCCGGAAGCCGTCCGTGAAGGGCTGGCCGGCGGCATGCTCGTCGGTGAACTGGCCGCGCCGCGCGTGGCAGCGTGCGCAGACCTCGATTTCCCGCGCGGATTCGCGGGGTCGGGAGCGTGCCGCATTGCCCGTGGCCGCATCGGGATTCCACGCGACGCCACGGCGCTCGTCGAGGACCGCCGCCAGACCCTTGCCGGCGTCGAATCGCTTCCAGTCGCCCGCCTTTCGCGCCCAGGCCACGTGGTTCGAGCCGGGGCCGTGGCACGCCTCGCAATGGACGTTGATGTCGGTCCAGGCGGTCCTGAACGTGTTCGACCCCTCGTCGAAGTTCTTGCGCAGGTTCGTCGAGTGGCAATCGGCGCACTGGTAGTTCCAGTTCTGGTCGATCGCCGTCCAGTGCAGCCGGTCGCCCGCCTTCACCTTCTGCCCAGGGTACAGGTGGAACCAGCGCTCGCCGCCCGCCGCCTTCGGCCGGGAGTCCCAGGCGATGCCGAGGGCCTGCTTGCGTCCGTCGGGGAAGCTGACGAGGTACTGCTGCAGCGGCGCCACGCCGAAGGTGTGCGAGATCTCGAAGTCGGCGAGCCTGCCGTCGGCGCCGTCGGTTTTGACGAAGAACTTCCCGTCCCGCCGGAAGAAGGTCGACGTGATGCCGGCGTAGGTGAACCGGGCGTTGGCGAAGTCGCCGAGCATCGTCCGCTCCGTTGCGGGCTGCATCGCGCGATCGTGGTGCGACCCCTGCCACGCCGCGTATTCGCGGGCGTGGCACGCGATGCATTCCGTCCCGCCGACGAAGCGGGGCGTCGCCATTGTCGTCGCCTCGGGCGGGGGCGGCGAGGACCGCAAGGCAAGATAGGCGACCAGCCCGAGGGCCGCGAGCGCCGCGAAGCCGGTCGCGGCGAGCCGCCTGCGCAGGCGCCGCTCGGGCGCCGCCGGCGTCACGCCGGCCGGGAGGGGAGGGACTGCCCCGGGCGAAGCGGTGTTCGCGGGTCCACGCGGCGTGGAGGACCTTCGCTTGCGGGCCACGGTGACGCCTTCGTCCGGTGGCGTGCGCGCACGAGACTCAGTTGAGCTCGCCGTCCTTGTAGTACTTGGTGCCCTTGGCCGTGAGCTCCAGCGCAAGGCCGTCGCCGGCGATCTGGTAGATCCAGACCCCCGGGGATACCGACATGGCCCCGGTCGCGAAGGCGCCCTGCTGGTTCAGCTGGGCCGCCGCGGTGGTCTGCGCCCCGATCTCCCAGCCGGAGTTGACGAAGTTGTCGAAGGCGGACCTGTTCTCGAAGACCCAGACGAGCTGGAACTTCTTCACGCCGAAGCCCAGCCCGGCCTGCACCTCGACCATCTTCATGAAGGTTTCCTTGCCGGACTTCCTGTCGAAGGCGATGCCCTGGCCCTGGCCGCCGCCGGCCACGAAGACCTTCATGCCGAAGTTGCTGAACACCGCGTACCCCGCCGACTTCTCGACGACGGCGCGCGCACGGGGTTGCAGCTTGTAGAGGCTCTGCAGGATCTCCTGCGACGTCTTGCGCACGTCCTCGCGCTTCTCCTCCTTCGTTGCGGCCCACGCGGACGAGAAGGAGCACAGCATGAGTGCGGCGAGGGCGGTGACGAGGTGGCGATGCATGGGGATGCTCCTGCGAGGTGTTGCGGGAACGGAGGAAAGCGGCCGAAGGCTCGAAAATAGCACGGGCGCCCCGCGAGGCGCCCGTGCGGCGGTCGGTGGCTTGCCGATGGTTCAGCGCAGCCGGCCCGCGATCACTGCCGCGAGCCCGCCGTGACCGCTTCCATCACCCGGTCGAGGTTGAAGCTGCCGGGCTTCTGCCGCGGCGGGAACTCGCGGAAGCTCTGCAGCCACTGGCCCACGTAGGCGCCGGCAGGCGCGATGGCGAACATGTGCTCCAGGTACCAGCGCTGGTAGCCGATCGCGTGCTCCGACTGAGCCCGTTCGAAGGGGTCCATCCGAAGATTGGCCAGGGCAGGTGCACGCAGTGCCTCGAAGGGTTTCTGCCACACATCCAGGCCTTCGCCGTTCTGGCGCAGGAACGTGACCTTCCAGTTCTCATAACGCAGCGCGGCGACACTGCCGTCGTCGGTCCAGTAGATGAACTCCTTGCGTGGCCAGGGCGCCTCGCCCTTGAGCGCCGGACCCAGGTCGTAGCCGTCCAGGTGGACCTTGTAGGTCGTGTCGCCGATCTTGCGGCCCTTCTTCAGGTCCGCCTTCGCCGTCCTGTCGCCGGCCGCCGCGACCAGCGTGGTCAGCATGTCCTCGTGCGCGCCGATGTCGTTGATCACGGTGCCGGGCTTGATGACGCCGGGCCACTTGATCAGGGTCGGCACACGGTAGCCGCCCTCCCACTGCGTGTTCTTCTCGCCGCGGAACATCGTCGTGCCGCCGTCGGGCCACGTGAAGGTCTCGGCACCGTTGTCCGAGGAGTACATGACGATGGTGTTCTCGTCGAGGCCCAGCTCCTTCAGCTTTGCGAGCACCTGGCCGACATGCCCGTCGTGCTCGACCATGCCGTCGGCGTAGATGCCGAGGCCCGTCTTGCCGGCGGACTCCTTCTTGAGGTGGGTGAAGATGTGCATGCGGGTGGAGTTCCACCACAGGAAGAAGGGCTTGTCGGCCTTCTTCGCGCGCTCCATGAAGTCCAGCGCCTTGGCGTTGACCTCCTCGTCGATCGTCTCCATGCGCTTGCGCGTGAGCGGACCGGTGTCGGTGATCTTGCCGTTGGCGAAGCTGTGGATCACGCCGCGCGGGCCGAACTTCTTCTTGAACTCCGGGTTCTTCGGATAGTCGGGGTTCTCGGGCTCTTCCTCCGCGTTCAGGTGGTAGAGGTTGCCGAAGAACTCGTCGAACCCGTGGTTGGTGGGCAGCATCTCGTCGCGGTCGCCGAGGTGGTTCTTGCCGAACTGGCCCGTCATGTAGCCCTGCGCGCGGAGCAGCGTGGCGATCGTCGGATCTCCCTTCGTCATGCCCTCGGGCGCGCCCGGCAGGCCAACCTTGGTGAGGCCGGTGCGGATCGGGGATTGCCCGGTGATGAAGGCAGCCCGGCCGGCGGTGCAGCTCTGCTGGCCGTACCAGTCGGTGAAGAGGGCGCCCTGGCGGGCGATGCTGTCGATGTTGGGCGTGCGGTAGCCCATCATGCCGTTGTTGTAGGCGCTGACGTTGAACTGGCCGATGTCGTCGCCCCAGATCACGAGGATGTTGGGCTTCTTCGCCTGCGCGGCGGCGGTGGTCGCCACCAGCCCCAGGCAGAGGGCGCCGAAAGCCCCCCGTGCCCACTGCATCGCCTTGCGGATGTTCATCGAGTGCCTTTCCTCAATCGGGGTGGCCGGCGCAGGGCCGGGACGGACGGGATGTCCTGCTGGGCCGCGAGAGTAGCAGCGGGCTCTCCCGGCGCCACTTGTTCTTTGGTACAGGTGCCGGGCCGCGCCAGGTCAGGGCGCGGAGACGCGGTAGACGGACTTCCAGTCGCGCTTCATGTCCACGACCGCCCAGCCGCGCCGGGGCGCCTCGTCGAGGGCGCGGTCAAGGCGGCCCGCGGCGGACTTGCGGTCGTAGGCGAACTCGCGCGCGCCGTCCGTGTGGTGGACGATCACGCCCAGGCTCTCGCCCTCGCCGGCGGTGGCCCATTCGAGCATCTGGAAGTCGCCGTCGGAGTTGCCGAAGGCCGCGATGGGGCGCCGGCCGATGTGGTAGTGGATGCCGGCCGGCTTGCCCGCCTTGTCGTCGATGAAGTGGATCCGGGGCTGGCGGACGAGGACGGGATGGCCGTCGCGCACCTCGTAGGCGACGGCGATGCTGCTGCCGATGACCTGCTCGGGCGGGATGCCGTAGGCGCGCTCCGCCCACGGGCGCATGAACTCGACGCCGCCGCCCGACACGATGAAGGTCTTGAATCCGTTGGCGCGCAGCCAGGCGAGAAGCTCCACCATGGGCTGGAAGACCAGCTCCGTGTAGGGTCGCTTGAGCGTGGGGTGGCGCGCGTGGACTATCCAGTCGCGCACCACGGCCTCGAATTCCTCCGTGGTCATGCCGGCGTGGGTGGCCATCACGAGTTCGAGCAGGCCCTTCTCGCCCGCGGCGGCGAGCGCCTTCATGTCGCCCTCCAGGGCGGCCTTGAACGGCTGCGTCGTCGCCCACTCGGGGTGCCGGGGCGCCATGGCCTTCACGCGGTCGACGGCGAAGAGCAGCTGGAAGTAGGCCGGCTGCTCGCTCCACAACGTGCCGTCGTTGTCGAACACCGCGATGCGCCGGGACACCGGCACGTAGTGCGGGCTGGCGTCGTCGGTCACTTTCTTCACGAACGCGACGATGCGGGACTTGGCGGGCCCCGGCCTCCACGAGGGCAGGGGGTCCGGCTGGGCGAAGACACCGCCCGGGACAAGGGCGAGCAGCGTCGCCGCAACGCGCAGGAATGTTCTGTTCATCGGTCCTCGCTCGGTCGGGGTGGGGTCGCGGCGTTGGTGTGGGGAAGGCGAACCGTAGCACCCGTCCCCTCGTCCGGCAGTTGTTCTTTGGTACAGAAGCGGGTGCCTGACACTGCGGTGCATTCCGTAGAATGCGCGCATGCCTACCCGCATCCGGGCGCAGTGGCTCGCCCTTGTCGCCGTCCTGCTCGCGCTGGCGCAGCCGGCTGCGGGCGCCGGCAAGTCGGTGCTGCTGCTGCAGCAGGACGACGACGCCTGGCCGGCCTACCAGGCGTTTTACGGCGGCTTCCAGAGCGTGCTGGCGCGCGAGTTCGGTGCCGACGTGGTGATCTACCGCGAGAACCTGGATATCCGGCGCTTTCCCGATGCGGCCTACCGCGATGCGCTGCGCCGGTGGTACCTGGTGAAGTACCACGCCGTGCCCCTCGACGCGATCGTGGCCCTGGGGCCGGCAACGCTCAACTTCGCGGTTGCGGCCCGGCGCGACCTTTGGCAGGCGGTTCCCGTGGTTTTCGCCGGCGGCAACGAGGAGACCGCGGCCGCCGCCGCGGCCGCGGGCAATGCCACCGGCTTGATGCTGCGCGTCGAGTCGGGCAAGACGCTGGCGCTCGCCAGGGCTTTGTTCCCCCATGCGCGCCACCTGGCGCTGGTGGGCGGCCGCGACGTGCGCGACGACTACTTCCTGGGTTTCGAGAAGGCGATCGCGCAAGCGCGGCAGGACTTCTCGGTGATCGACCTCCGCGGACTGCCGATGGCGGAAGTCCTTACGCGCGTGGCGGAGCTGCCAAGCGACAGCATCGTTCACTACACGTCGATCTCCGTCGATGGCGCCGGCCAGCGCTTCGTCCCGCGCGAGGCCCTGGCAAAGATCGCGGCGCAATCGCGGGCGCCCGTCTTTGGCGATCTCGACTCCTACCTGGACACGGGGGCGGTCGGCGGGCACATGACGGACATCCGCGCCTTTGGGGCGGCCGTCGCGATGCGCGTGGTGGACGCCCTGGGCGGCACGGCGGAAAGCCGGGTGCCGAGGGCGGGGGAGGGGTCCTGGAGCGCGCCGGTGGTGGACTGGCGGGCCCTGCAGCGCTGGGGGGTGGACGAAGGCCGCCTTCCGCCGGGCACCGACGTGCGCCTGCGGGTTCCGTCACTGTGGGAGGAGCACCGGGGCGCGATCGCCGGCACCACCGCGGCATTCGGCCTGCTGCTCACGCTCGTCCTGTGGCTGCTGCACGAGCGGCGCAGGCGGATACGGGCGGAAGCGGAGGCGGGCGCCCGCATGACCGAGCTGGCCCGCGCCAACCGCATCTCTGCGGCCGGCGAACTGGCAGCGGCCATCGCCCACGACCTGGGCCAGCCGCTGGCTGCGATCCAGAGCAACGTCGAATCCATCGAACTGCTGCTGGAGGCGGACCCGCCCCGGCTGGACGAGGCGCGTGCCGCGCTGGCCGATGTGCGCCGCGACGACCAGCGTGCCGCCGACGTCATCGGCGGCCTTCGCTCGCTGTACCGGAAGTCCGAGGCGAGGCCGGACCTCGTGCGCGTGGACGGGCTGGTGGGGGACATGATTCGCATGGCCGCGGGCATCGCGACCCGGCGCCGGGTGCTGATCGAGTCCGACCTCGATCCCCGGCCGATGACCGTGCGGGCCGACGCGATCCAGCTGCAGCAGGTGTTCGTGAACCTCATGCTCAACGCGCTCGACGCCATTCCCGATGAGGCGGTGCAACGCAGGGTGGTGTTGTCGGCCCGCCGCGTCGAGGGTGGCATCCGGCTCGCGGTGGCCGATTCCGGCCCCGGGGTGCCGGAAGCGGACCGCGCCAGGATCTTCGAGCCTTTCTACACGACCAAGGCGAATGGCACGGGCGTGGGCCTTGCCATCGTGAGGCGCATCGTGGAGTCCCTCGGCGCGCGCGTGGATGTATCGCGGTCCCCGGCGGGCGGCGCCGAATTCTCCTTCGTCCTGCCGGAGGCGGCGGTGACGCCATGAACGAGGTGCAAGCGACCGTCCATATCGTCGACGACGACGCCAACCTGCGCGGTGCGCTGGGCCGCCTGCTCTCGCTTCTCGGCTACGCGGTCGTCGCCCACGCCTCCGCCGAGGCGTTTCTTGCCGCCGATCCGCGCGGGCCGGGGTGCATCCTGCTGGACGTCCAGATGCCGGGGATCGACGGGCTGGCGCTCCAGGAGCGGCTGGCCTCCCGAGGCGACGCGCCGCCCATCGTCTTCCTGAGCGCGCACGGCGACGTCCCGTCGACGGTGCAGGCGATGAAGCGCGGCGCGGAGGATTTCCTGACCAAGCCGGTCAAGCGCGAACAGCTCGTCGAGGCGATCGAGCGGGCGCTTGCGCGCGATCGGGCGGCGCGGGAAGCGGCCGCGGCGAGGGCGGCGCGGCTGGCGAAGCTTCACTCCCTCACGCCGCGCGAATACGAGGTCCTCGCGCGGGTCGTGAAGGGGCGCCTGAACAAGCAGATCGCGGCGGAACTCGGTACCACCGAGAGGACCATCAAGGCGCACCGCGCAGCGATCGTGGAGAAGCTGGGCCTGCGCTCCGTGGCCGAGCTGGTGACCTTTTGCGCGGGCTTGGACATCGGCCCGCCGCCGCCCTGAGCGGCCATTCCCGGCGCGGCCGGGCGCCGCTCAGACTTCCTTCACCACCCGGAAGCGGACGCGCTGGTACTCGGGCGTGGCCTCGATGGTCTCCAGGCGCTCGACGCGGAACACCTGGCTGCGGTAGCGCATCAGCAGCACCTTGTTGTGCACGAAGGCGCCCGGGCGAAGGAACACCTCGACGGCCCCTTCCGCATCCGGGCGGCGGCTGACCAGTATCGCCCCTTCGCCGGCGTCGGTGAGGACCGAGATGTTCTGCGCCTCGAGCGAGAACAGCGCGACGGGCAGCGCCTCGTCGCCGACCCGCTGAATGCCGACGCGGTGCAGCGCCGTGGCGCCGCTGCCGATGCGGCGCAGGAAGCCCACGTGGCAGGTGTTCGCGGACTCGGTGCGCACGCCCACGAGCGCCCCGACGGTCAGCCAATCCCCCGGTTCCCGCGATACCACCGCGCCGTAGCCGCCGTCGCTCGCGTCCACGACGACCCAGCTTTCGGATTCCTTCGGCGGCTCGACGGCGCCTTCGCCCGCCACCACCATGCGCTGCAGCCACTGCGCGGTACTGGCGAGGCCCGGCACAACGACGATCCGGGACACGGTGGCGCGGCGCCGGCCGCGGCGCGCGGGGGGGCTTTCGGACCAGCAGCGCAGGAGGTGCTCGAGGACCTCGGCGATGTCCTTCGCCGGCAGGCGGCTGAAGGGCGTGTCCGGCGGCACCGTCCCCTGGCGCTGCAGGTGGTTCGCCAGTTCGAGCATGCCCTCCGCCGCCGTGCCCGGCCCGAAGAAGCGCAGCAGCGGGGCAGGGGAGGCGCCCTTGCGAGCCCGCGACGGCGGCAGGTGCATGGACATGTCGAAGACGTAGCCGCAGCCCGGCCCCGGCGTCGTGTGCATCGCGAAGTGCTGGGCGAAGTGGGCCACGAGCCGCTCGGCGATGTGCTGCTGCAGGGGTGAGAGGGTGTCCGGCCCCGACATGTGCAGCATCAGCGCCTTGAGGATCTCCTCCTGTGCCGAGGACTCGCCGTGGCGGCCGGGATAGACCACGCTGCGCCGCGAGGCGAAGTCCCAGCGCGCGGAAAAGACGTACGCCTGGCAGAGCTCCCGCCAGATGCGCTCCTCGACCCGCGCGTAGCGCAGCAGCGTCCACTTGAGCTGCAGGGTGAGGGAGCGGATGGCGCGGCACACCACCAGCGGCAGTTTCGGCTTGAACGCCTCGGCGGCCGGCCCGGCGCCCTGGTAGCGCCGCATGCAGTTCAGGTAGGCCTCGCCGATCGCCTTCCAGAACTCGAACGAGGTGGACCAGAGGCGGGTCTCGCTCAGCTTGCGCATGCGCGCCGTGTCGAGGTACTCGGGCACCAGGTTCACCTGGTGGTTCTTCGCCAGCTGGTCGAGCGAGTCCAGCACCACGAGCTGTTGCGGGAGCGGCATGTCGGCGAGCGCCGCGATCTCGCGGGTCCAGCGCGTGATCCGCTGCAGCACCGCGATCGAATCGCCCTTGGGCAGGCTCGCGAAGAGGACCTTGGCGTGGCGCGGGTTGGCCAACGGGTGCTGCGCGCCCGGTTCGACGAGCCAGTCTTGTCGGCTTTGGTTCACAGCACTTTGTTGTGTGTTTATGGGTCGTGCCATCGCGCCTTTGCCCGGTCCCGTCGTGAGGGGCCGCCGGCGCCTGAATGAATTTCCATGCTACTGCGAAACCGCCGCGTCGGCCAGCAAGTCCCCAGGCGCTTCAACGCGTTGATGGGCTGCCGGCGTTGAGGGCGCGGAAACGCGTGCCACCCGCGCGGCGACCCGTTCCGCTTCGTCCACGGCGCTCGCCCGGGAGGCCGCCGCCGAGGTGAACGGCAAGCTCGCGGGCCTCGAACGGGCCGGATTCACCGCGCAGCCTGCGCCCCGACGGGTTCGAAAAGGCCGGGCTCGACAGTCGTGGCAAGGACTTCGACCTGCCGCCGTGAGGCGGTCCGCCGACCGCGTTACTTCTTTTCCTCGGCCGGCTCGGGCGCCTTCTCCTCCGACTTCTGCTCCATGGCAAGCGAGAGGCCGCTCGCGCTCGAGGGCTCGCCGCGCGGGCTCTTCAGCTTGATCGAGAGCCGCAGCTCGTTGGCGGAGTCGGCGTTGCGGATCGCCTCCTCGTAGCTGATGAAATTCTGGCTGTAGAGCTCGAAGAGCGCCCAGTCGAAGGTGCGCATGCCCAGCTCGCGCGACTTGGCCATGATGGCCTTCAGCTCGCCGAACTCGCCCTTGAAGATGCGCTCGGCGATGGTGGGCGTGTTGAGGAGGATCTCGATGGCCGCCTTGCGGCCCTTGCCGTCCTCGGTGCGCACGAGGCGCTGCGAGACGATGGCGCGCAGGTTGGCGGAGAGGTCCATCAGCAGCTGGTTGCGCCGCTCCTCGGGGAAGAAGTTGATGATGCGCTCGATGGTCTGGTTGGCGCTGTTGGCGTGCAGCGTGCCCAGGCACAGGTGACCCGTCTCGGCGAAGGCGATGGCGTGCTCCATGGTCTCCGGGTCGCGGATCTCGCCGATCAGGATCACGTCGGGCGCCTGGCGCAGCGTGTTCTTGAGCGCGTGGTGCCACGAATGCGTGTCCACGCCCACCTCGCGGTGCGCGATGAGCGACTTCTGCGACACGTGGACGTACTCGACGGGGTCCTCCACCGTGATGATGTGCCCGGCCGACGTGCGGTTGCGGTGGTCGATCATGGCGGCGAGCGAGGTGGACTTGCCCGATCCCGTGCCGCCGACGACGAGCACCAGCCCTCGCTTCTGCATGATCACGTCCTTGAGGATCTCGGGCAGACCGAGTTTCTCGAAGTTCGGGATCTCGGCGGCGATGGTGCGGATGACCATGCCGACGTTTCTCTGCTGCACGAACACGTTCACGCGGAAGCGCGACAGGCCCGGGATCGAGATGGCGAAGTTGCACTCCATCTCCTTGGCGAACTCCGCGCGCTGCTCGTCGTTCATGATGGCGTGGGCGAGGACCTTGGTGACGTCGCCCGTGAGCTTCTGCTGCGCGAGCGGCTGCATCGTCCCGTGCGCCTTCATGCTCGGCGGGAAGTCGTGCGAGATGAAGAGGTCGGAGCCGCCCTGCTGGCTCATGGCGGCCAGCAGCTTGTGCATGTAGGCGCGCGCCTGCTCTTCGCTCAATACCGTCATGGCGTTTCCCTTCCCGGGTGGCTCGTGGACGTGCTTCGCGGCGCCATTCTGGCAGCAAATCGCGCGCCGGTGACGCTACCGTCCCCGGGGGATCTGGGGCAGAATGCGCGCACAACAAACGCCCTGCCGTCCGGCGGGGTGCGAACGCTCAGGGGAAGATCGCAGTGCGTGCCATGGCCCTCGCGTGGAATGTGCGGCTCGGCATCGGTTTGATGCTGGCGTGGGCGTTCTCGGCCGCGAGCCTCGTGGCCGGGCTGCGGCGGCTGCCCGCCATGGCCGTGCTCCTGCGGCGGCGCCTTCGCCGCTCGGCGACGGGGTCCGCCGCGAAGCCCGCCATCCCGGACGCCGCCTCCCTGCTGCGGCAGAACAACGCGCTGCCCGGCAACCGCGTGGACGGCTTCCGCTTCGACCACCTGCGGCTGATGATCGTGCTCACGCCGCTCTACCTGTGGCTGGAGCTCTCCTTCGGCGTGAGCCTGCTCGACAAGATGGGCAGCTCGCTGCCCATCGACGAGACCGCCGCCGTCGAGCACTGGGGGCGCCTCATCTCGGGCCTGGCGCTCGCGCTCCTGTTCCTCAAGATCTGGCTGCAGCAGTGCGAGAAGTGGAACCGCGCGTGGCCGGTGACGGTGCTGGTGAGCCTGGTGATCGCCGTGCTCTCCATCGCCCTCATGTGGCAGGTGCAGGACGCGGTGATCGAGTTCCACGTCACGCGCGCCGGCGCCGAGATCGCCGTCGGGCTCTTTGCGCTCGCGATCGCGCTGGCGATCGGCGGGCTCGCCTGGCGCACGTGGCTCGTGCGCTCCATGGCCAATCGCGGCCGCGGGCTCCTCACGACGCTCGTGGGGCTCGGATCCCTCTTCGTGGTCGGGCTGGTGATCCTCGCGTACCTGAACCCGCTGCTCGCCGCGCTCACGCGCCACACGGGCATCGAGGAGCGCGTCGTGCGCGATCTCGGCACCGAAAGGCAGCGCGCGGCCAAGCTCACCGTCATCCGGCGCGGGCTGCAGCTGGGCCATTACGCCCACGACATGCTGCCGGTGGCCCCGGAGGCGGTGGACAGCGCCGAGGGCAAGGCCGCCCTGGCGCTCTTCCCCATCGTCGCCTCCGGCATCGACCTGGCGAAATTCGCGCCGGACCAGGAGCGGGTGGTGAACGAGCTGATGTTCCACGACTGGGAGCGCGAGAACGCGGACGCGGCCTACGAGGCCTACAGGGACGTCGAGCGCGAGATCGCGCAGGCGAGCCCGGGGCGGCCGCCGGCGGAACTGTCCGACGACCCGGCCATGCGCCGCGAGCTGCGCATGGCCGCCGCCTGCAACGAGTGCGACTTCCGCCTCGGCATGACGCGCGAGGAGTACGGGCGCGAGCTGCACAAGTGGACGGAGAAGGAGAACGTGAAGACCTCGGTCGCGAACCTCGAGTCCGCGGAGCACTTCGAGACCGGCCGCGACGGCGAGTCCGCGGCGCGCACCTACTGGGTGCCGATCTGGGCGCTGCTCTTCTCGATGGTGGGCGCGGTGGTGCACCTGTTCAAGATGGCGTTCACGCTCACCGAGTACGTCCAGCGCCGCGCCTTCCAGGCGGTCGGCGCCGCCGATTCGGCGCTCGCGCAGCGCGTCGTCGACCACAGCCGGCGGCTGATCGCCCTCGGCATCGTCGCGCTGTCGCTGTTCATCTACTTCTGGGACAACCGCGTGACGGGGAACCCGAACTACGTCCGCCTGCACCGGGCGATGTGGACGCGGCAGCCGGTGGTGGGCGCCATCGCCGCCCACTGGACGATCAACGCCCAGGGCCTCGCCTACCCCTTCACCCGCAAGATCCGGCCGGCGTGGCTGGATTTCGACAACGATCCGTTGAGCTGGATGCCGACCGGACAGCCGAAGACGTCCCGGGATGCCAGGGAGAAGCGCTGATGGACCACCCCCCCGAAAGACTGCCGGACTTCCAGGCGAACCTGCTGGCCGACGGCCTGCGCGAGCTCTTCGGCGAGCTGGGCGACGACACGCTGGCGGCGCTGAAGCCGATGCTGGAGTGGGTGGAGGTATCGGGCGGCGAGGTGGTGCTGCGCCAGGGCGGCACGGACCGCGACGTGTATTTCGTGATCTGCGGCCGGCTGCGCGCGTACCGGGAGGAGGGCGGCAAGAACCTGCCCCTGAGCGAGATCGCGCGCGGCGAAGCGATCGGCGAGATGGCCTTCTTCACCGGGGCGCCGCGCTATGCGACGGTGGTGGCGATGCGCGACTCGGTGCTGGTGCGCATCAGCCATCCCAGCCTCGAGAGGCTGCTCACGCAGTTCCCGCAGGTCACGCTGAGCATGACGCGGCTGGTGATCACGCGCTTCAGCGGCGGCGGCGCGCGGAAGGCGCGCCCGCGGCCGACCAACCTGTGCCTGCTGCCCGTCACGCCGGGCGTGGACGTCGCGGCCCTCGGCCAGCGGCTCGTCGCGAGCTTCCGCGCCGCGGGCGAGGCGATCCTGCTCACGTCGGCGGTGCTGGATTCGCGCCTCGGCGTGGACGGCATCGCCAACGTCGACAAGTCGCGCGGCGACGCGTACCGCCAGCTCACCAAGGCCCTGGACGAGCTGGAGACGCGCTTCGCCTCGGTGGTCTACGTGCCCGACGCGGACCCGCGCTCGGAGTGGAGCCAGCGCTGCCTGCGCATGGCGGATCGCGTCCTGCTGCTCGCCAATGCCGCGGAAGCCCCGGAGGTGCGCGAGATCGAGGCGGAATTCCTGCGCGGCGACCGGCGCATCACCGGGGCCGAGCAGGTCCTGGTCCTGCTGCACGGCCCCGACACCCTCGTCCCCGCGCGCACCGCCGAATGGCTGGACCGGCGCGACGGCAGCGTGGCGGGGCACGTGCACATCCGCCCGCACCGGGAGGCGGATGCCGCGCGACTCGCGCGGATGCAGGGCTCGCAGGCCACCGGGCTGGTGCTCTGCGGCGGCGGCGCCCGCTGTTTCGCGCACCTCGGCGTCTACAAGGCGCTGCAGGAGCACGGCGTGCAGATCGACTTCGTGGGCGGCAGCGGACTGGGGGCGGTGATGGGCGCGATGATCGCCCTGGATGCGCCGGCCGACGAGCTGATCGCCTACGCCCGCGAGGCGTTCGCGGGCAACCCGACGGGGGATGTGAACCTGGTGCCGCTCACCTCGCTCATCCGCGGGCGCAAGCTGAAGGCGGTGCTGGACGGGGCCGTCGAGCACCTCGCCGGCGCCGACGCCCGCATCGAGGACACCTGGAAGTCGTTCTTCTGCGTGGCGTCGAACTACTCGCAGGCGCGGGAGGCGGTGCTGCGGCGAGGCAACCTGGCCAAGGCCATCCGCGCGAGCGCCGCGGTGCCCGGCCTGCTGCCCCCGGTGCCCGTCGGCGGCGACCTCCTGGTGGATGGCGGCGCCTTCAACAACTACCCCACCGAGGTGATGGCGTCCGGCGGGGCCGCCCGCGTCATCGGCGTGAGCATTGCCCGGGACGTGAGCGAAAACGTCGCCTTCGACGAGGTGCCCGGTAGTGGCACGCTCGCTTGGGACAGGCTCACCGGCAACCGGCGCAAGTACCGCGTGCCGTCGCTGATGGCCATCCTCATGAACGCGACGAAGCTCTACGGCGCCTCGCGCGAAGCGGCGGCGGCCGCCCGGGCCGACCTCGAGTTCCGCATCAACCTGCCCAGCGTCGGCATCCTGGACTGGCACGCCTTCGACCACGCGGTGGACGTGGGCTACCGCCACGCCGCCAAGGTGCTGGCGGCCATGCCGCCGGAGGCCCTGGCCCCCTTCCGGGGCGCGCGGGGCGCGTGACGGCCTGCTGCGCCGTCGCGCCTTTGGGCGTAGAATCAAGGACTTTTGAGGGACTCCTGCGGTGGTCTTGCATGCCCGTCGCGGGAATCGCGTGGCCGGCTTCGCGCGGGGTGTCTACGGGTGGCGGGGAGAAATCTCCGTCAGTACAAAAAGATCGGGCGTGCCGCCCGGCAGGGAAAGAAGCGCCGATGGGGTTGTCACCGGGGAAAGCCGTCGACGGAGGAGGAGAGGTGCCGGCATGCGACGCCGCAGCAAGGCGGCACGCGACCGGGATGCGATTTGCGGCGTTGCTGGCGTCGGTCCGGCCGTGTTCCGGTCGCCTCGGCGCACGGCAACAGAGACGTTGACGGAGATTCCGCGTTGTCGCCTTTCAAGCTCATCGTCCTAGGCCTGCGCTTCCTGGCGACGCTCAGCATGCTGAGCATCGTGCTGCTGCTCATCCCGCTGGGCCTCCCGTACGTCGAGAACGCTGACTCCTACGCCTGGGTGCGCACCATCAAGGAGCACGACGCCCAGGTCATCGGTTGGCTGAAGGCGATCATTCCCACCAAGGTGGCCGGCTACGACATCGCGCGCTTCGTGCTCATGGCGCTCGCGTTCACGCTGAGCGGCTTTCTCGAGAACGTCGCCTCGTTCCTGTCGAAGAAGTTCGCGGAACTCGACATGCGCCGGCGCTTCGACGAGTTCCGGCAGACCGTGGGTCTTTCCGACAAGTCGAAGGCGCTCGCCCCGATCAAGAAGAAGCTCGACAGCCTGAAGCCGGGTGACACGAAGAGCCGCGAGGAACTCATCCGGCTGATGATCGAGACCAAGCGCCAGCTCGACTCGATGACGCGCAACTGCGCCTTCCTCTCCATCGACGTGGTCGGCTCGACCGCCATGAAGGTGGGGGAGGACAAGGCCTTCATCGAGCACGACTTCAAGGAGTACAAGAAGCTGGTGGAGGCCGCGATCAACGCGGAGAACATGCTGAAGGCCGCGTGGACGCCGGACGGGGTGATGATCTGCTTCGGCACGGTCGAGGAGGCCATCCGGGCCGCGCAGGAGATCCTCGTGGGCCTCGAGAAGTTCAACCGCGAGACCAAGACGGTCAAGACGCAGTTCCGCATCCGCTGCGGCATCAACGCGGGCCAGGTGCACTACGACAAGGCCACGCCCATGGAGGAGATGAGCGACCGGGTGATCGACGTCGCCGGCCACATGCAGAAGTACGCCGCCCCGGACACGATCTACATCGCCCGCGAGATCGTCGAGAACAGCGCCCAGAAGCACGGCTTCGTTCCCGCCAACGAGGAGGTGGACGGCTTCGACGTGTTCAAGTGGAAGGCGCCCTCCGCCGACCCCACGGCGGTGGCCGACCAGACCAAGCCGAAGCAGCAGAAGGCTGCGGCAACTTCCCCCGGGGGGGGCGGGGGGACATTCCCCGGCGGTCCGGGGGCGACATTCCCCGGTGGCCCCGGCTCAACCTATCCCGGCGGCGCCGGCGATCGCACCGGCTCGGGAGCGGCGGCCGCGCCATCGGCGGCGGCCTTCTCCTCGCTCGCCGACCTCACCTCGCCGGGCGGACCGGCGCGCAAGGACGCCACGCAGGGACCCGGGCAGTCGTCGGCGCCGACGTCCGACGCGACGCAGCGCGTGGCGCCCGGGCAGGGTGCCCAGGGCTCACCCTCCCGGCTGGGCAAGTACGAGATCCGCCGCGAGCTCGGGCGCGGCGCCATGGGCATCGTCTACGAGGGCTGGGACCCGTCCATCGAGCGCCGCGTGGCCATCAAGACCATCCGCCGCGACCAATTGGACAGTTCGGAGGCCGAGGAGATGGTCGCGCGCTTCAAGCGCGAGGCGAAGGCCGCCGGACGCCTTTCCCACCCGGGCATCGTGCAGGTCTACGAGTTCGGGCAGGAGGGCGACGTCAACTTCATCGCGATGGAGTTCATCGAGGGCCACGAGCTCAAGGAATTCTTCGACAAGGGCGAGCGCTTCAAGATCCCCGACGTGGTGCGGATCATGGGCGAACTCCTCGAGGCGCTCGACGCGGCCGGCCGCGCCGGCGTCGTCCACCGCGACATCAAGCCGGCCAACATCATCCTGCTGCCCGACGGCAAGGTGAAGGTCACCGACTTCGGCATCGCGCGCGTGGAATCCTCCCACCTCACGCAGGCGGGATCCGTGCTGGGGACGCCGTCGTACATGTCGCCGGAGCAGCTGATGGGCCAGCCGGTGGACGGCCGCTCCGACCTCTTCTCGGCCGGGGTCGTCCTCTACCAGTTCCTCACCGGCGAGAAGCCTTTCGCCGGCGAGCGGACCACCACCATCATCCACAAGGTGCTCTCCGAGGTGCCGGTGGCGCCCTCGCAGCTCAACGTCACCTTGCCGCGCGCTTTCGACACGCTGGTGCAGCGGGCGCTCGCCAAGCGTCCCGACGAGCGCTTCCAGAGCGGCAAGGAGTTCGCGAACGCGCTGAAGGCGGCGGCGCAGGCGCCGTCCGCGCCCGCGCCGGCGAAGCCTGACATCGACCTGGGGGGCGACGACGCCACGCTCGTGCAGAAGCCCTGACGGGGGAAGTCCGGCGGCGCCCCGCCTTGCCGAAAAGTGATCGGTGTCACACTGGCCTGTCCGTATTTGCGGTAGCTTGTAACACTAATCCCGACAACACCAAGACATCCTAGCTAGGGAGACTGACTAAAGTGGCTGACTCCGACGCGTTCCACCTCGGCATTCCAGGGCTGCCCCCGCTGTTGAACACCATGGTGACCGGGGGGTTGTATGCGGTGCAGGTGTCGTCTCCGCCCGCCCGCTCTGCCCTCGCCACGCTGTCTCTGGCGACGGCCATCCGCGCCTCGACGCCCGCCGTGCTGGTGACGAACGGCTCGCCCGCCCGGCTGCTCGCCCGCGGGCGGCTCTCGGCCGCGGTGCGCGAGGACAAGCTGGACATCTTCACGCTCAAGGAGTCCACGGCGAAGAACATCTTCCGCCAGGGGCCGGAGCGCTTCGTCCGGGAACTGAACTTCCTGGGCTTCCCGCCGGAGGGCTACTTCGTCTTCGACGGCGCGGACGACCTCTTCACGCTGCAGGATCCATTCATCTCCGCCGAGCAGATCCGCGTCTACCGCGAGTGGGTGCGCGAAAAGGACGGCTGCGCGCTGATGCTCTTCTCCCTGCTGGGCGCCAGCTCGCAGTTCGCCGGCACCTGGCAGTCGCTCCTCGACCACCTGGACGGCGCCGTGCGCATCGAGTCCGGCAAGGACGAACTGGAGTGGGTCGTGGATTTCTGGACTTCCCCCTCGGGCATGGTGGCCTCGCGCTCGCACCCCGCGCGCATCGAGTCCAACGGCGTGCTCGCCATCTCCGAGAAAACCGAGCCGACGATGGTGATGGGGCAGCCGGGCGTGGGAGCCGTCGCGGTGAAGCCCGCCGAGGACGAGAAGGACGTCTACTCGATGGATTCCACGCTGGTGGGCATCGCGAAGAACGCCCCGGGCAAGTGGACCTTCGTGGACAACCTCGTGGGGCTGATGCACGCCTCGCGCAACGCGGTCGCGGCCGCGGTGATCCTGGTCTACGACCGGGCCTCGGACATCCGCTCGATGGCGCAGGCCGTGCACACGCTGCGCACCAGCCTCGGCAAGCAGATCAAGATCGTCGTGCGCGAGCTCGACAACTCGCTGCGCTATCAGAACGAGATGCTGCTGCTGCGCCTGGGCGCCAACCTCATCCTGCACCGCGACGTGCCGGTGGCGCGCATCCAGCTCGCCATCGAGTCGCTGAACGGGCAGATGTTCAGCCGCGACGTGGACGTGAACTTCGACAACGCGCTGGCGAGCGTCACCTCGACGCACGCCTGCGGCTACGTGCCGCCGGCGCAGTTCTGCCAGCAGGCGAACGACATCGTCCAGCGCAGCAAGGCGCTCGGCATCCCGTACGCCCTCGTGCGCATCAAGCCGCCGGCGGGCAAGGGCCTCGAGGAGATCGTCAAGAGCTTCCAGCTGAAGCGCAACGGCGACATGGCGACGGCGACGAACATGGAGGTGTACCTCTTCCTCAGCGCCTGCCCGCAGGCGAGCCTGCTGCCCACCCTGAAGCGCGTGGGCGGGGACAAGTTCGAGGAGCAGTACCCCGACATGGCCTTCGCCGTGCAGGAGGTGGCCGTCACCACGGAGCTCGCCGGCGTGGCGCACGAGTCCAAGACCGGCAAGTTCCCGGTGTTCCAGATCGGCAAGAACGTCTAGCGGGCCGCCCGCCATGACCCTACTTCGCGCCTGCATCGCCACCCTGGGGCTTGCGCTCGCCAGCGGCGGGGCAGCCGCCCAGGCGGACGCCGACAAGGGCTGGCCCGCCGGGGAGCGGCTGGTCTCGAAGTATCGCGCCGGCAAGTTCGCCGAGGTGATCGCCGAGGCCCCGGAAGTCCTGAAGGCGGAGCCCTGGAACGACGAACTGCGCCTCGCCCTCGCCAACAGCCTGCTGTGGACGGGCCGCGAGTGGCAGGCGGTGGGGCATTTCGACAAGCTGCTGGAGTCGCGGCAGGCCGTGGCGGCCCGCCTCGGCATGGCCAACGGCCTGGCCTGGACGGGTCGCATGGACCAGGCGCTCCCGCACTACCAGGCGGTGATGGACGATTCCGCCTTCTGGGACCTGTACCGGAGGGCCGAGAAGGGGGAGGTTCCCGTCTTTCCCACGCCGTCGGACGCCGCGCAGCGCAACGAGGCGAAGCTGGGCATGGCCAACGCGCTGCGCTGGATGAACCGCGCGGACAGGGCCCACCCGCTGTATCTGCAGCTTCGCGCCTCGCACCCGACGAGCGACGTCGGCGAGGAAGGCGAGTTCTTCGCCCGCCGCGAGCTGCGCGCCCGCACCACGTTCAACATGGGCTATTCGCAGGACAACACGCCCATGCGGCGCTTCGAGCCGCTGGTGAGCCACCAGTGGCGCAACGACGCGAAGGACGTGATCTTCTACCTCGAGGGCACCGGCGGGCATGACTGGGACGACCGGCGCGACCTCGACCGCCGCGACGTCACCTTCCGCGTCGAGGGCCTCGACCTTCCGCTTTCGCCGCGCCTGTCGGTGACGCAGCAGAACGATCCCGAGCGCACGACCTTCGGCGACCTGCGCCTGCAGGTGACGGGATGGCCGCTCTACGTGAGCGCCGGCCGCGTCAACTGGGGCAAGCTCGCCTTCACCACGGATGCCCTCGACCTCGGGCTGACCGCGAACCGCTACGGCGTGAACGGGAACTACCAGATCGCGTGGGGCGAATTGCGCGGTTTCTACAACCACTTCGACATCTCCGACGACAACCGCGTGGATGCCGCCGACGTGCGCCTCGCACTCCGCGAGTGGCGCCCGCTGGGCAAGGAAATCAAGCCCTTCGTGGGCGTGAACTGGCGCTCGGCCTCTCGCACGGTGCCCGAATACTGGTCGCCGCAGACCTACGGGCTCGGCTACGTCGGGCTGGAGGGCGAGTGGGAGCGGCGGGAGTGGTACTTCTTCGCGCTCGGGCAGGTCGGCTTCAAGCTGGCCGGCGAGGCGAGCACGGCGTGGGGGGCGAGCCTCATCGCCAAGCGCTGGATCGGCAGGGACTGGTCCGTCGGCGTCAACGCCTATGCGCTGGGCGGCACGCGCACCGACAACTACCGCGCCGAAGGCGTCAACCTGATCGTCGAGAAGCTGTGGTGAGCCGCCCATGAGCAGCCTGAGGACAGCCCGCAGCTTCGTCTACGTCGCCATCGGCTTCGCCGTGCTGATCGCGCTCGTCGCGTTCTCCTACAGCCAGGTCATGGCACTGGGGGGGCTGCTCAAGAAGATGTTCGGCGAGGACGTCGTGATGTTCGCGATCGGCGTCTACCTGCTCGTCTTCCTGAGCCTGCTCGTCATCCGCTACCTGGGCCTCATCCTGTTCTCCTTCCTGGAGCACATGGAATACATCATGGTGACGGACCCCACCTTCACCGACAACTACCAGCGCGACGACACGCTGCCGCTCATCACCCTCATCGTGCCGGCGTACAACGAGGCGAAGGTGATCCAGCCGGCCCTGCGCAACCTCCTGCACCTCGAGTACCCGGACTACGAGATCATCGTCGTGGACGACGGCTCGTCGGACGACACCTTCGCCCTCGCGAGCCAGGTGAGCCGCGAGAGCACGCGCGTGACGGTGCGCGTGGTGACCAAGAAGAACGGCGGAAAGGCCGACGCGCTCAACACCGGCATCGCGCTCGCCCGGGGCGAGTTCGTGATGTGCATGGACGGGGACACCAAGCTTTCCAAGAACGCGCTGCGCGCGATGATCCGCCACTTCGACGACCCGCGGGTGGGCGGCGTGGCGGGCAACGTCCGCGTCTTCAACCGCGAGAACGTCGTCACCAAGGTGCAGGCCCTCGAGTACATCGAGGGGCTGGCGATGGTGCGCAAGGCGCAGAGCTTCGTGCGCACCGTGAACATCATCCCGGGCCCCTGCGCGATGTTCCGCAAGAGCGTGGTGCGCAGCTTCAACGGCTACGACTCGGACACCTTCGCCGAGGACTGCGACATCACCCTCAAGCTCGTGGTGGCCGGCTGGCACATCGCCTACGAGCCGCTGGCGGTGGCGTGGGTGGAGACGCCGAGCCGGCTGCTCGACCTGCTCAAGCAGCGCTACCGCTGGACGCGCGGGATCCTGCAGGCGCTGCGCAAGCACCGCTACGTGTTCCGCCACCCCCTCAAGTCCGGCTTCCTCACCTCGTTCACCCTGTACTACATGTACTTCGAGGGCATCCTCTGGCCGATCTCGAACATCCTGGGCAACGTCTTCTTCGCCTACATCGGCCTGAAGTACGGAGTGGTCGTCTTCATCGTGTTCTGGTGGCTGCAGCTCACGCTTCTCGACATCATCGCCGCGGCCTACTGCGTGATCCTCGAGAAGGAGGACCCGCGCCTCATCGGCTACGCCGTGCTCTTCCGCATGTTCTACATGCAGATCGTCGACGTCGCCAAGGTTCTCGCCACCATCGAGGAATGGCGCGGCACGGCCATGACCTGGGGCAAGCTGGAACGCGAAGGCAAACTGACCTGACAAGAAAGAGGCACCTTCCATGGACTTCATCTCGATACTCGCCACGATCCTGCTGTTCACCACCGTCGGCACCCTCATCGTCGCCGTGGCCGCCTACGCGGCCTTCAAGATGCGCGAGCGCCGCAAGCCCGGAAAGAAGACCGCCTCGGGCGCAAACGACCTGGACATCGAGCCCATCTTCCTCGATCGCTACGTGCCGGGAGAGGCCGCCGACGCGGACGCCGTGCCTGACGGCGGGCGCTGATGTCCCTCGACCGCGAAGAGCGCGAGCTGCAGGAGCAGCTCGATCCCGTCGAGAGGGAGGTACCGTTCTACCTGCGCATCGAGCTCTACCTCCCGGTCATCCTGATCGGGGGGCTGATCGTCGCCATCCTCATCTACGCGCGCGGGATGTACGGGGCAGGGGTGCCCGAGATCAAGCCGGACAAGGCGGGGCCCGGCGCCGAGGCGCCGGGCGGCCAGCCGGGCACGGGCGGCTCCGTCATCGGATTGTTCACCGACCCGAAGTCGCCGCCGCTCTTCCTCTACGCCTCGCCGACCACGCGCAGCTACCTGGCGAAGGTCTCGGCCAACCAGGAGGTCCTCCTCAAGCAGTGGCGCGAATACCTCAAGGAGCACAAGCGCGCCTACAAGGAGGTGAACGACCCGAAGGAGCTCGCCGGCAAGGAGAAGGCGGTCATCATCGTGCCGTCGGCGCTGGCGCTCGACGATGCGGAGCGCAAGGCGCTCGCCGAGCACAGCCGCAAGGGCGGCAGCATCCTCGCCACGGGGGCGTTCGGCGCCCGCGACGGCAACGGGGAGTGGCTCGGATGGGGCCTGATGGAGGAACTCTTCGCGGCGAAAGTGGCCGACGAGCTCGCGGGCGAGGCGGAGCGCCATTTCCTGGTGATGACGGGAGGCACGCCGCTCACGGCGGGCTTTTCCGCCGGCGCGCGCGCCTGGGTCGGCAAGTCGCCGGAGAACCCGTTGCGCTTCGAGGGCGGGCAGGCGGCGGCGCGGCTCATGGACTGGGCACGGACCGCCGACGGCAAGTCGGCAAGCGTCGTCTACGGCGAGAAGAAGGGCGGCGGCCGCTGGGTGCTCTACGGCTTCTCGGAGAACGGCTGGGACGCGGCCCCGACCGCGATCCGCACGCTCTCCGACGGCGCGCTCGACTGGCTGCAACGCACGCCGAAGGTGGTGCTGGCGCCTTGGCCGAAAGGCTTCGCCGCGGCCTATCTCGTCTCCATGAACGTCGATGACGCCGTGGAGAACGCCGCCGACTTTGCGGCATCGCTCGACGCCCTGAAGCTCAAGGGCACGTTCTTCGTCGTGGCCGACGTCGGGGCACGCTCGCCCGATGCGATGAAGGCGCTCGCCGCGAAGCACGAGATCGCGTACCACGGCGACGCCTACGAGGGGTTCAAGGACCAGCCCGAGCAGCAGCAGGAAAGGCGCCTGAAGGCCATGCGCGAGAAGCCGCTCGTCACGTCCCTCCTGCCGGGGTTGCGCATCGCCGGCTTCCGGGCGCCGGGCGAGAGCGCCGATTCGAAGACCGAGCAGCTGCTGCTGGCGATGGACTTCCAGTACCTGGCCGCGGACCCGAACCGCAGCGACGGCCGCCTGCCGTTCATGGCCCGGGTGAAGGACGCCAGGCCCGGCAGCGACCTCGTCATCCTGCCGCGCACGCAGAGCGACGACGTGCTCTTCCTCACGCGCCCGAACCCGAACCTCGAGGAGACCGTGGCGCGGATGAAGAACGAGCTGGAGGTCGTCGTGGAGCAGGGCGGCCTTGGCGTCGTCGCGATCCACAGCCGCAATTTCGCGAAGGAAAGCCTGATGGCGCAGGCGGTCCCGACCTACCTGCTGGCGCTGGCCGCGCAGCAGAACCGGGTGTGGATCGCCACCGGAAGCGATCTCGCGCAGTGGTGGCGGCTTCGCGAGAACATGCGCGTTTCGCTGCAGTTCATCGGCCAGCGCATGGAGCTGGAGATCTCCAACGTCGGCGACGCGGCCGTCGAGGGCGCCACCGCGGTCATCTACCACCCGCGCGCGGCCACGGTGAAAATCGACCCCACCAAGGCGTGGATGCCGGACGTGGAGGTGCGCCGCATCGACGACTTCCGCTCGCTCGCCATCTTCAAGACCATCCGCAGCGGGCACTATCCCTACAAGCTGGTGTTCGAATGAAACGCTTCCTTCTCGCGGCCGCCGCCTGCGCTGCGGTGATGGCGGGCCCGGCCGCGCAGGCGCAGGCGCCGGCGGCTGTCCCCGCAGCCGCGCAGCCGGCTCCGGCCTTCGTCCTCTACGTGTCGCCGGCTTCGCGCGCCCTGCTCACCGTGGACCCCGACCTCAAGTGGCGGGTCAACCGCTGGCGCGAGCTCATCGTCGAGCGCGGCGCCACCTTCGCGGTGGCCACCCATCCCGCCCAGCTCGCGGCGATGCCGCGCGGCTCGGCGATCGTCATGCCCTCGGCGGTGGTGCTGGGCGACGAGGAGCGCCGGGTGATCGCGGCGCGCATCGCAGCGGGGGACGGCCTGCTCGCCACCGGGATGCCGGGAACGCTCGACGGGCGCGGGCTGCCTATCCTGCCGGCGTTCCTGGAGCAGACCTTCGCGGTGAAGACGAAGATCGCCCGGCTGGAGGACAAGGGCTTCCTGATCCCGTTCGGCGACACGCCGCTCACCTACACGGTCACCGCCGGCGCCCGCCTTTGGACGGCGCAGGACACGCGCTTCACGACGCCGGTGCTCGCCTCGCCCGGCAGCGGCTACCTCTCCGACTGGTCGCGCGCCGTACACGACACGGGCCTGTTGTCCTTCACCACCGTCGGCAACAGCCGGCGCGCGTTGCTCGGCTGGAGCGAGCCCGCCTGGGAGGCGCATCCAGCCGAGTTCCGCCGCATCGCGCACGCGGCGCTCGACTGGGTCGAGGGCCGCCCGATCGCGTTCGCGCGCGCCTGGCCGGCACCCTACCGCGCCGCGATGACGCTCGGCGTCGACGCCCTGTGGCGATTCGAGAACCTGCCGCGCATCGCGGAAGCATTCTCGAAAGGCGGCGTGCGTGCCTCGTTCCATTTCCTGTCGGCGGATGTCGCGGCCAACGCGGCGGCCATCCGCGACCTGGCGAAGGCGGGGCACTCGGTCGGCGGGTTCGGCGATTCCAACGCGCTGTTCGCCGGCCAGCCCGCGGCCGAGCAGGAGGCCCGCGTCGAGCGGGTGCTCGGACAGTTCCGCAACGCCTTCGGGGCCGACATCCCCGTCGCCGGGCTGCGCGTGCCGCAGGGCGCGACGGACGCGGCCACGGAGAAGGCGGCCGCCCCGGTCGGCTATCTCGTCGACTTGGGCCGGGTCGACTCCTCGATCCCGGTGCTCGCCCCCGACGGCAAGCTCGTCGTGCTCTCCAACAACGCCAACGTGGACGCCCAGTCCAGCGCGAAGGAGGTCGCGGAGGGCCTGTCGCAGGCGGCGCGCCAGGCCAGACTGCTGCACGGCTATGCCTACGCCGGCATCGACGCCGCCGGATTCACCGCCGATTCTCCGATGGAAAGGGGCCTGGCGCAGTTCCTCGGCGCCGCCGGGGAACTGGGCAAGACGCTATGGATGGCCCCGGCGGCCGACGTCGCCGCCTGGTGGCGCCAGCGCGAGCGCGTGAAGGTGTCGAGCACCTGGAGCGCCGCCGATTCGATCCTCACGCTGGAGATCGCGGTGAGCGGGCCGATGCCGTTCCCGTCCGCCGTCGCCCTCGTGCCGCCGCCCGGTCGCGGCACCGTCCGCCTCGAGGACGCGCTCGCGGGTGCCCGGCTGCAGCCGGAAGCCGACGGCGGCCCGTCGATCGTCCTTACCGGCCTGCCTGCCGGCCGGCACCGGCTGCGCCTTCGCTTCCAGCCCTGAAGCCGGACGCGATCGCCTCGAGCAGCGCCCCGCCGTCGTAGCCCAGCAGGAAGAGCGCCACGCCGCGGTAGTCGCCGGCGCGCACGAATTCGAGCCGCGGCGCGAGGCTTGCCGCGTCGTCGAACCACCCCTGCCGCCAACCGTCGCCGTCCCGGTAGGCGTACCACGGGGCCAGCGTTCCCGCCTCCCGACGCAACCCGTGCTCGGCGGCGCGCGCGAGTGCATTGCCGCGGATGTCCGGCAGCAGGGCGGCAGGCACCGGCGCGTAGGTGATGATGGAACCTGGGCCCCGGGCCGCGGCACGGGGCTCCGCGGACACCGTGGGCCATTCGTAGCCGTACAGCGGCGTCGAGAACAGGATCCGCCGCGAAGGCACGCCTTGCGCGGCGAGCGTGCCCGCCGCAGTCTGCCAGGCCACGGGGGATTGCCCCTGCAGCGTGGCCACGGGGCCGGCGGTGGCCCCGTTTCGCCAGTGCAGGTCGTAGCCCTGCGCCACCACGGCGTCGAGAAGCGCGAGTTCCCCGGGACCGTAGAGCGAGACCCCGGCGGGAACGAAGGCCGTGAGCGTGCGCCGCGGCGGGCGGTCGAGCGCCGCGCGCAGCTCCGCCAGGAAGCGCCGGTAGCCGGCGATCTCCGCCTCGCCCACCGGGTCGAAGACCTCCACGTCGAGGTGAACGCCGCCCGCATCGCGGGCCAGCGCCGCCACCTCGGCAAGCAGCCGCCCCCGCGCCTCCGCGCTCGCGAAGATCGCGGTGAAGACGTCGGCGGCGAGCACGGTGACGACCGGGTTGACCGGGACGCGGGCCTCGCGCGCACGCGCGCGAAACTCCTCCCAGCGCTCGGGCCAGCCGTTGCGGTTGGCGATGCGGCCGTCCCTGCCGGCCTGCAGATCGAAGAAGAGCAGGCGGCCGAAGGCGCGCAGGTCATACACGCGCCAGGCCTCGCCCATCCACGCGGCGTGGTAGGCCCAGACCTGCTGGCCGGGGGCGGCGAGGCTGGCGAAGTCGCTGTCGGATTCGTCCATCCGGGCAGGGGGGGGGGCGGCGCAGCCGGCCATGAGGAGAAGCAGGAGAAGGAACTTGATCTTCATGAATGGGGCCGGGATGCTGAGGGTTAAAATGCGATCTTTCCATTGCCCCCGACAACAGCCGGAAAGCGAGACATGGCGACGACCGTCGAGTATCTACCCTGGAATGCCAGCTTCGAGACCGGCATTCCGGAAATCGACAGCCAGCACCAACGCCTGGTGGAGTTGGTCAACGCGCTGGCAAGCCACCTGGCCTTCCAGTCCGACGCGCCGACGCTCATCCGGATCCTCGACGAGCTCGAGGATTACGTTACGCTGCATTTTCGCACTGAAGAGGCGATCTGGCACCGGCATCTCGAAGGCGACGCTTTGGAGGTCGCCCACGGCCAGTCCCACGAGGGCTTCGTCCGGAAGGTCCGCGAGCTCAGGGCGCGGGTGGACAGCATGTCCATCGACGACGCGTTCGAGGAAATCCTTTCCTATCTCTCGCACTGGCTCGCGATCCACATCCTCGAGGCCGACAGGCGCATGGCCCTCGTCGTCAGGGCGCTCGATTCGGGGGCATCCCTCGACGCAGCCAAGGGCATGGCGAGTGAAGCGGCGGCGGGGGCGGCGCGAACGCTCGTCGAGGCCGTGATGACGATTTACGACAAGCTCGCGAGCCGCACGGTGCAGCTCACGCGCGAGATCAACCGCCGCCAGCTGGCGGAGCATGAACTCAATACGGCCATTGAGGAGTTGCGCAAGGCCAAGGAGCAGGCGCAGGCCGCCAACCTCGCGAGGTCCGTGTCCTCGCCACCATGAGCCACGGATTGCGCACGCCGCTCGATACGGTCGTCCCCGGGTCCCCGCGCGCCTGGGCGGTGGCCATCCGGCCGAAGACGCTCTGGATCGCCGCCATTCCCGTGGCCGTGGGGACGTCGCTCGCCTGGATGCACGGGGCGCCCATCCTGCCGTGGGTCGCGACGCTCGCGTTCGCCGCCTCCCTGCTCATGCAGGTGATCACCAATCTGCAGAACGACGTGGGCTACACCGCGCGCGGCCACGAGTCGAAGCGCCGCGTCGGGCTGCCGCGCGCAACGGCGCAGGGATGGCTCACGCCCGGCGAGGTGCGCCGCGCCATCGCGGTGGGCATCGCGGGCGCCGTCGTTGTCGGTGCGCCGCTCGCGCTGCACGCGGGGTGGATCGTCGCGGCGATCGGCTTCGCCTCGGTGCTGGCTGCGCTCGCGTACATGGGCGGCCCGCTGCCCATCGCCTACACGCCCTTTGGCGAGCTCGCGGTTTTCGTCTTCTTCGGCTTGGTGGCCGTGCTCGGGTCGTACTTCCTGCACGCGGGGCCGGCGGGGCTTTCGGTGTGGCTCGCCGCGGCGGCCATCGGCGCGCACGCGGCCGCGGTGCTGGTGGTGAACAACCACCGCGACGCGGAACACGACCGGCGCACGGGACGGCGCACCTTCGCGGCGCACTTCGGCGTGCGCGCGTCGCGGGCGCTTTACGCCGCGACGCTCTGGATGCCCTTCGCGATCATGGGGGTGGCGGCGGCGCTGGAGGGACGCATCGGGCTCGCGCTTCCGCTGCTGTTCGCGCCGATGGCGCTGCGCCTGCAGCGGGATTTCCTGACCCTGCCGCCGGGCCCAGCCTTCAACGTGCTGCTCTTCCGCACGGTCAAGCTGGAGCTCGGCTTCGGCCTGCTGCTCTCGGCGGGCGCGCTGGCGCAGCGCGCCCTTTCCTGAGCCGCCTTCCGCAGTCGCGCCGGCTACTCGCGCGCCGTGATCGCCTGCAGGAGCCCGGGGTAGACCTTGGGGTTGCCCGCGGCGACGCGGCCGCTCTCCAGAAAGCCCTCGCCGCCGTCGAAATCGCCCACGAGCCCGCCGGCCTCGCGGATGAGCAGGGCGCCGGCGGCGATGTCCCACGGCGACAGGCCCATTTCCCAGAAGCCGTCCATGCGGCCGGCCGCGACCCAGGCGAGGTCGAGGGCGGCGGATCCGGGGCGGCGCACCCCGGCGCAGCGGCGCGTGACCTGCCCGAACATCCGCATGTACTCGTCGAAGTGGGCGTACTCGCGGAACGGAAAGCCGGTGCCGATGAGCGCGTCTTCGAGCTTGTCGGTGCGGCTCACGCGCAGGCGCCGGTCGTTGAGGAAGGCGCCGGCGCCGCGCGTGGCGGTGTAGAGCTCGTTGCGGTTGGGGTCGTACACCACCGCCTGCTGCAGCACGCCCTTGTGCCGCAGGGCGATGGAGACGCAATACTGCGGCACGCCGTGCAGGAAGTTGGTCGTGCCGTCGAGCGGGTCGATGATCCACACGTGGTCGGGCTCGGCGCCCTTGGCGGAGGCGCCGCTTTCCTCGGCGATGAACGCGTGGCCGGGGTATGCCTCGCGGATCGTTCGGATGATGGCGTCCTCGGCGGCGTGGTCCACCTCGGAGACGAAGTCGTTGTGGGCCTTCCGGCGCACGGTCAGGCGGTCGAGGTCGGAGGAGGCGCGCACGATGATGGCGCCGGCCTTGCGCGCGGCCTTGACGGCCGTGTTGAGCATGGGATGCATGGGGGGGCGGGCGCCGGGGGGCGGCGGGACGTCCGAAGTGGTCGTGGGGCAGAATTATACGATGACGGGTCCTTCCCCCCTTCTTTCGCGGTTCGCTGTCGTGCTCTCGCGCACGAGCCATCCCGGCAACATCGGCGCCGCTGCGCGCGCCATGAAGACCATGGGCCTCGCCGAACTGGTGCTGGTCGAACCGCGGCGCTTTCCGGATCCCGAGGCGACGGCGCGGGCGGCCGGAGCCGCGGACGTGCTCGAGCGGGCGCGTGTCGTGGGCACGCTGGCGGAGGCGCTGGCGGACCGGGCGCTTGCCGTCGGCTTCAGCGCGCGAGGGCGCGACCTGGCGCACCCCGCGCGCCACTGGCGGAGCCTTGCCCCGGAGTTTCTCGCCGCCGCGGCGGACGGGCCCGTGGCCCTCGTCTTCGGCAACGAGACGTCGGGACTCGCCAACGACGAGATGCTGCTCTGCCAGCGGCACGCGGCGATTCCCGCCAATCCGGCCTACCCTTCGCTGAACCTCGCCGCTGCCGTGCAGGTGGCGTGCTATGAACTCGCGCAGGCGGCCTCGGCCTTTTCGCCGCCCGCGATGCCCGCACGAACGCCCGCGACCGCGGGGCAGATCGAGGTCCTGCACGCGCGCCTCAATGCGGCCCTCGTCGCGAGCGGCTTCCTCGACCCCGCCAACCCCGGCCGTCTCGACGAGCGCATGCGCCGCCTGGCCGCCCGCCTCGACCTCGAAAACGAGGAGGTGAAACTGCTGCACGGCATCCTCGACGCCCTCACCCGGAAGTAGAAAAGGGGTCAGATCCCTTTTTCTGCCGTCGCGGCGAACGCAGGGCGAGCGAGAGGGCGGAGACGGCGGCCAGGATGACGGCCCCCGCGACGAAAGGTGTCTTGGGCCCGAGCGTCTCGATGAGCCAGCCGCCCAGGGCCAAGCCGGCGCCGAGGCCGCTCACGATGAAGGTGGACGACCAGGTGAACGCTTCCGTCGCGTAGTGCGCGGGCGCGAGGCGCGACACCAACACCGACTGGCAGGCGATGGTGGGCGCGACGGCGGCGCCGGCGAGGAACGCGACGACGGCAAATGCGGCCGGGCCGTCCGCGAACCAGTGCAGCGCGAGGGGGACGGTCATGACGGCGAGGGCGGTGGTGAACTGCCGCTCGATGGGGGCCTTCAGCGTGAGGCCACCGAATACCGCGCCGCCCAAGGCGCTGCCTAACGCGTTCGCCGAGAGCAGCAGGCCGCCGAGCGCCGGCATGGCGAGTGCCGTGGCGTAGCCGGGGTATCCCACCTCCAGCAGGCCGAAGCCGGTGGTGATGCCGAAGGTGGCGCCGAAGACCAGCAGCAGGCTCGGATCGGTGAGCGGCCCCAGCATGTGGCGCGGCCCGTGCCGCTCCTTGCGGAAATAGCGCAGCGCGGGCGAGCCGGCGAAGATCAGCAGGGCGAGCACCGTGACGCCGATGGCCGTGCCGAAGGCGGTTCGCGTGCCGGCGGTCGCGACCAGTCCCGCGATGATGGCCGGACCCAGCGTGAAGTTGATCTCGATGAGGACCGCGTCGACGGAAAAGGCGCGGCGGCGCTCGGCCTCGTCGGTGAACCGGTGGCGCCACAGCGTGCGCGTGAGCACGGTGATCGGCATCGCGAAGGCGCCGGCCACGGCGGAAGCGGCGGCCAGCGCCGCGAAGGGCGCCCCGGCGTGCGCGAGGGCGAGCACCGCCGCCAGCGCCGCGGGATGGACGACGCCGGTGGCCGCCAGGACCGCCCGTGGCCCGGTTCGGTCGATGATGCGCCCCTGGACCGGCGCGCCCACCGCCATGGACACGAAGTAGACGCCGGAAATCGTGCCGGCGAGCGCGTAGGAGCCGAGCGACTCGCGCAGGAAGAGCAGCATCGAGAGCCCCACCATGCCGATGGGCATGCGCGCGAGCACCGCGACGGTCATGAGCGTCGCGACGTCCGGCAGGCGGAAGAAATCACGGTACTGGGCGGCGAAGCGGCGCATGGGGGAGGGAACCGGGGCGGCGGGTCCCCGTCGAATAGTTGAATATTTTACTCGGGGAATGCGAAAATTCCCTTCGGTCCCTTGGGGGAAAGAGCCCACCGCATGTACGGCAGGATCCGCGAAGACATCCGTTGCGTGTTCGACCGCGACCCCGCGGCCAGGACCGTGTGGGAGGTCATGACCTGCTATCCCGGCTTCCACGCGCTCACGCTGCACCGCGTGGCGCACGCCTGCTGGCACGCGGGGTTCAAGTGGCTGGGACGGCTCGTCTCGCACATCTCCCGGTTCCTCACCGGCATCGAGATCCACCCCGGCGCCACCGTTGGCCGGCGCGTCTTCATCGACCACGGCATGGGCGTCGTCATCGGCGAGACCGCCGAGATCGGCGACGACTGCACGCTCTACCACCAGGTCACGCTCGGCGGCGTCTCCTGGAACAAGGGCAAGCGCCACCCGACGCTGGGCAAGGGGGTGGTGGTCGGGGCCGGCGCCAAGATCCTCGGGCCCTTCACGGTGGGCGACGGCGCCCGGATCGGCTCCAACTCCGTGGTCGTGAAGGCGGTGCCGCCGGGGGCGACCGTGGTCGGCATCCCCGCGCGCATCGTCGAGGACCACACGGCGGCGCGGATGACTTTCGACGCCTACGCGGTCAGCGGCAACATCGACGACCCGCTGAACCAGGTGCTGCAGAGCCTCGGGTCGCGCACCGAGGACATCGACGGACGCCTCGCGGACCTGCTGCGCCGGCTGCAGGCGCTGGAAGATAAAGCCGAGGGAATTCAGGAAGATACGGCATCGCTCCGGCCCGTGGCGGCGGTTCGCAAGGGCGCCTGACGGGCATTGCGAAAAATAGTTGACCGTTTCTATCGGGCTTTCTATACTTGAGCGATCTGGTCGGGATTGAGCCGGCCGTCCCCCAAGAGGATCCGATGCGACTCACGACGAAAGGCAGGTTCGCGGTCACCGCGATGCTCGACCTCGCGCTGCACTCGGCGAAGGGCCCGGTGACGCTCTCGGGCATCAGCGCGCGGCAGCACATCTCCCTCTCCTACCTGGAGCAGCTGTTCGGCAAGCTTCGCCGCCGCTCGCTGGTCGAGAGCGTTCGCGGGCCCGGCGGCGGCTACAACCTCGCCCGCGAGGCCGCGCGCATCACCGTGGCCGAGATCATCGACGCCGTGGAGGAGACGATCGATTCCACGCAGTGCGGCGGCCGGGAGAACTGCGCCGACAACCAGCGCTGCATGACGCACGACCTCTGGCAGTCCCTGAACGAGACCGTGCACGGCTTCCTCTCGCGCGTGACCCTCGCGCAGCTGGTCGAGAATCAGCGCGCCCGGCCCGTGTCCGTCCTCGCCCCGCGCACCCGCGCCGCGCGCGCGGACGGGCCCATCATCACCGTCTAACCGCCCCACCGGAAACGCCATGAGCGACAGCCGCCTGCCCCGATACTTCGATTACTCGGCCACCACGCCGGTGGACCCGCGCGTGGCCGAGAAGATGATTCCCTGGCTCACCGAGCACTTCGGCAACCCCGCCTCGCGCAGCCACGCCTACGGTTGGGAGGCCGAGGAGGCCGTGGAAAACGCCCGCGCCGAGGTCGCGAAGCTGGTGAACTGCGACCCGAAGGAGATCGTCTGGACCTCCGGGGCGACGGAGTCCAACAACCTCGCCCTCAAGGGGGCCGCGCACTTCTACGCCGCCAAGGGCAAGCACATCGTCACCGTGAAGACCGAGCACAAGGCCGTGCTCGACACCGTGCGCGAACTGGAGCGGCAGGGCTTCGAGGCCACGTACCTCGATCCGGAACCGGACGGCCTCGTCGATTGCGCGAAGTTCGAGGCGGCGCTGCGGCCCGATACGATCCTCGCCTCGGTCATGTTCGTGAACAACGAGATCGGCGTGATCCAGCCGATCGCCGCGCTGGGCGAGCTCTGCCGCGCAAGGGGTGTGATCTTCCACGTCGATTCCGCGCAGGCCACGGGCAAGGTGCCCATCGACCTCGCCGCGCTCAAGGTGGACCTGATGAGCTTCTCGGCCCACAAGTCCTACGGCCCCAAGGGCATCGGCGCGCTCTACGTGCGGCGCAAGCCCCGCGTGCGCCTGGAGGCGCAGATGCACGGCGGCGGGCACGAGAAGGGCTTCCGTTCCGGAACGCTGCCCACCCACCAGATCGTGGGCATGGGCGAGGCCTTCCGCATCGCGCGCCTGGAGATGGCCACCGAGAACGAGCGCATCCGCATGCTGCGCGACCGGATGCTCGCCGGCGTGCGCGGCATGGAGGAGGTCTACGTGAACGGCGACCTCGAGCAGCGCGTGCCGCACAACCTCAACGTGAGCTTCAACTTCGTCGAGGGCGAGTCGCTCATCATGGGCATGAAGGAGCTGGCGGTGTCCTCGGGCTCGGCGTGCACCTCCGCGAGCCTCGAGCCCTCCTACGTGCTGCGGGCGCTCGGCCGCAACGACGAACTCGCCCACAGCTCCATCCGCTTCACCCTCGGCCGCTACACGACCGAGGCGGACATCGACTTCGCGGTGAAGCTCATCCACGAGCGCATCGGCAAGCTGCGCGAGATGAGCCCGCTGTGGGAAATGTACAAGGAAGGCATCGATCTCAACACCGTCCAGTGGGCGGCGCACTGAGGAAGGCAGACATGGCATACAGCGAAAAAGTCATCGACCACTACGAACACCCCCGCAACGTCGGCTCCTTCGCCAAGGACGAGGACGGCGTGGCCACCGGCATGGTGGGCGCGCCCGCCTGCGGCGACGTGATGAAGCTGCAGATCAAGGTGGGGCCCGACGGCATCATCGAGGACGCGAAGTTCAAGACCTACGGCTGCGGTTCGGCCATCGCCTCCTCGTCGCTCGTCACCGAGTGGGTGAAGGGCAAGACCCTCGACGAGGCCGCCACCATCCGCAACACGCAGATCGCCGAGGAACTGGCGCTGCCGCCGGTGAAGATCCACTGCTCGATCCTGGCCGAGGACGCGATCAAGGCCGCCATCGCCGACTACCGCAAGAAGTACGGCGAGGGCGAGGCCGACGCGGCGAAGCAGGCGGCGGACTAGGCCATGGCCGTCACGCTCACCGAACGCGCTGCGGACCACGTCCAGCGCTACCTGGCCAAGCGGGGCAAGGGCATCGGCCTGCGCCTCGGCGTGAAGACCACGGGCTGCTCCGGCATGGCCTACAAGCTCGAGTTCGTCGACGAGGCGGGCGCGGAGGACGTGCAGTTCGAGTCGAACGGCGTGCGCGTGCTCGTCGACCAGAAGAGCCTCGCCTACCTCGACGGCACCGAGCTCGACTTCGTGCGCGAGGGCCTCAACGAGGGTTTCAAGTTCCACAACCCCAACGAGAAGGACCGTTGCGGCTGCGGGGAGTCGTTCAACGTCTGAGCCCGCTGCACCGCGCCCCGGCGCGGCCGGGGTGCGCCCCGGCAGGTCCCCGCAGGCGGGGCGTCTGCATCGCTCCCCTTCCGCACCCATGACGCCCGATTTCTCGCGCAACCACTTCGAACTCCTGGGGCTTCCCGTCGCCTTCTCGGTGGACGCGGCGGCGCTCGACCGCGCCTTCCGGGACCTGCAGGGGCAGGTGCACCCGGACCGCTTCGCCTCCGCGAGCGAGGCCGAGCGGCGCGTGGCGATGCAGTGGGCCGCGCGGGCCAACGAGGCGTACCGCACGCTCAGGAACCCCATCGACCGCGCGCGCTACCTGCTCGGACTGAAGGGATTCGACACGGCGGAGGAATCGAACACGGCCATGCCGCCGGACTTCCTCATGCAGCAGATGGAGTGGCGGGAGGCCGTCGAGGAAGGGCGTGCGCGGCACGACGCCGCGGCGCTCGAGCGGCTGCGCGGCGAGATCGAGGCCGCGCGCGCCGACATGCACGCGCTCCTCGCCCGCGCGCTGGGGGGCGAGCGCAACTACGACGCCGGCTGCTCGCTGGTGCGCAAGCTCCGCTTCCTAGACAAGATCGAGGCCGAGATCGACGAGGCGGTCGAGACGATCCACGAGACGCGGGCGTGAGCGCGCGCCGCCGATAGGGACCCGAACAGATGGCGTTGCTGCAGATTTCCGAACCGGGCGAGGCCCCCGAGCCGCACCAGCGGCGCCTGGCCGTGGGCATCGACCTCGGCACCACGCACTCGCTGGTGGCGACCGTGCGCAGCGGCGCCTCCGAATGCCTGCCCGACGAGAAGGGGCGCGTCCTGCTGCCGTCCATCGTGCGCTATGCGGCCGACGGCGCCGTCGAGGTGGGCTACGACGCGCAGGACCGCGCCGCCGACGACCCCGCGAACACGATCGTCTCCGTGAAGCGCTTCATGGGCCGCGGCGTGGCCGACGTCGCCAAGTATGGCGCGTTGCCCTACCGCTTCGTGGACGCGCCGGGCATGGTGGGCATCGAGACGGCCGCCGGCCTTCGCTCGCCGGTGCAGGTGTCGGCGGAGATCCTGCGCACGCTGCGGGTGCGCGCCGAGGCCAGCCTGGGCGGCGAGCTGGCGGGCGCGGTCGTCACCGTGCCGGCGTACTTCGACGACTCGCAGCGCCAGGCCACCAAGGACGCGGCACGCATCGCGGGGCTCAACGTCCTGCGGCTCCTCAACGAGCCCACGGCGGCGGCGATCGCCTACGGGCTGGACAACGCCTCGGAGGGAACCTTCGCCGTCTTCGACCTCGGCGGCGGCACCTTCGACATCTCGATCCTCAAGCTGACGCGCGGCGTGTTCGAGGTGCTGGCGACGAGCGGCGACTCCGCGCTCGGCGGCGACGATTTCGACCAGGCGATTGCGGTGCACTGGCGGGTGACGCACGGGCTCGCCGACGCTTCGGGCCGCGACACGCGCCGCCTTCTGGGCGCCGCGCGCGCGGTGAAGGAGCGGCTCTCCGAGGCAGAGAATGCGGACGCGCCGGTGACGCTCTCCTGGGGTCAGCAGCTGCAACTGGGCCTCACCCGCCGCGAATTCGAGGAGATCACGGCGCCGCTCATCCAGAAGACCCTCGGGCCCACGCGCAAGGCGCTTCGCGACGCGGGGCTCTCGGTCGCCCAGGTCGACGGCGTGGTCCTCGTGGGCGGCGCGACGCGGATGCCGCACCTGCAGCGCGCCGTGCGGGAGTTCTTCCGGCGCGAGCCGCTGGTGAACCTCGACCCCGAACAGGTGGTCGCGCTGGGCGCCGCGACGCAGGCCAACGTGCTGGCCGGCAACCGCAAGGCGGGCGACGACTGGCTCCTCCTCGACGTGATCCCGCTTTCGCTGGGCCTGGAGACCATGGGCGGGCTCGTGGAGAAGGTGATCCCGCGCAATTCCACCATCCCGGTGGCCCGGGCGCAGGAATTCACGACCTTCAAGGACGGCCAGACCGCGATGGCGATCCACGTCGTGCAGGGCGAGCGCGAGCTGGTGTCCGACTGCCGGTCGCTCGCGCGCTTCGAGCTGCGCGGCATCCCGGCGATGGTGGCGGGTGCCGCGCGCATCGCCGTGACGTTTCAGGTCGATGCGGACGGCCTGCTCTCGGTTTCGGCGCGCGAGAAGACGTCGGGGGTGGCGGCGAGCGTCGTGGTGAAGCCGTCCTACGGCCTCACGGACGACGAGGTCACGCAAATGCTGCGCGACGGCTTCGACCACGCGCAGGACGACCGCGACGCGCGCGCGCTGGCGGAGCAGCGCGTGGAGGCCGAGGGGCTGCTGGCCGCGATCCGCGCCGCGCTCGCGCAGGACGGCGATCTTCTCGCGCCCGGGGAGCGCGCGGCCCTCGAGGCGGGCCTCGCTTCCCTCGATGCGGCGCGGCGGGGCACCGACCACCGCGCGCTCAAGTCGGCCGTCGAGGCCCTCAACCGCCTGAGCGAGCCTTTCGCGGCGCGGCGCATGGACCGCTCCGTGCAGCGCGCGCTCGCCGGGCGTCGCGTCGACGAGGTGCCCGTGAAATGACCCGCGTCACCGTCCTTCCCCACGAGGCGCTGTGCCCGCAGGGCGCACAGTTCGACGCCGAGCCGGGCAGCACCCTCTGCGACAACCTGCTCGCCCACGGCATCGAGATCGAGCACGCCTGCGAGAAGTCCTGCGCCTGCACCACCTGCCACGTGATCGTGCGCGAGGGCTTCGACTCGCTGGCGCCGGCGAGCGACAAGGAGGACGACCTCCTCGACAAGGCGTGGGGCCTCGAGTTCACCTCGCGCCTGTCCTGCCAGGCCAGGGTGGGCGCGGCGCCCCTCACGGTGGAGATCCCGAAGTACACCATCAACCAGGTTTCGGAGGGCAAGCGATGAGCCTCAAGTGGACCGATACGCGCGAGATCGCCATCGCGCTCGCCGACAAGCACCCCGACATCGACCCGAAGTCGCTGCGCTTCACCGACCTGCACCGCTGGGTGATGGAACTGGAGGGCTTCGCGGACGCGCCCGACCGCTCGGGCGAGAAGATCCTCGAGGCCATCCAGATGGCCTGGATCGAGGAAGCCGACTGACGGCAGGACCCTGCTCCGGCGCCCCGATGTGGTGACCGCAGTCGCCGAAAAGGGGATCTGACCCCCTCTCGGCTCTTGCGCGATCGGTCAGTTCGGCGTGACGGTGAGCTTGCCGGCCTTGTCGATCTCGATGTCGCCCTTCACGAAGGCGACGTTGAAGCCCTTCTCCTTGAGCTTGTGGTAGGCCATCTCGGCGCGCACGCCGGTGGCGCAGTGGGCGACGATGCGCTTGTCCTTGGGCAGCTCGCCCATGCGCGCGTTGAGCTCCTCGTCCGGGATGAGCTTGGCGCCCTTGATCATGCCGGCGTTGGCTTCGTCCTGGTTGCGCACGTCGAGGATCAGCGTGTCGGCGGGCGTGCTGGCCGCGAGCTTCTTGAACGCGTCGATGCCGATGTCACCCGGGCGCGGCTTGGGCGCGTAGGCGACCTTGGTGCCCGGCGTGCCGCTCGCGACGGGAAATCCCGCCGACTTCCAGCCGTTGAATCCGCCGGTGACGACGGTCACGAAGGGATAGCCGGCCTTTGTGATTGCCGAGGCGACGTCCATCGCCGCCTTCCCGTTGTCCGCGTCGTAGACCATGATCGGGGCCTTGAGGGCCTTGTCCGGGAAGCCCTTGAGGGCGGCCTGGACCTGGTCGGGCGCGATGGCCACCGCCCCGGGGATGAACCCGGCCTTCGTCTCGGCGGCCGGGCGCGCGTCGATGAGCACGTGCGGGATGTCCTTGTCGACCCACGCGGCCTTCAGGTGGGCGCCGGCGAGGACGCCGACGTTCTTCGTGGTCCACTCGGGCCAGCCTTCGCGGTAGACCTTGACGTTTGCGTAGCCCATCGCCTCGGCGCGGCGCAGCGAGTTCGGCGAGAGCATGCAGGTGATGCCCTGGCAGAAGAAGACGATGCGCCTCGCCTTGTCCGCGGGAAGCTTCTCGGCGGCCAGGGCGTCGAAGCCCTTGGTGGTGAACGGCAGGTTGACGGCGGTGGGGATGGTGCCCTCCTGCACGCGCGGCAGCGGCCGCGAGTCGACCAGCATGTAGTTGCCGGCCTCGGGGCCCTTGGCCACCATGGCCGCCACCTCGTCGTACTTCACCAGCTTCTCGGGGGCGATCTTGATCGGGCCCTTGAACCAGATCTTGGTGGCGACCTTCTCGCCGTCCTTCTCGACGAAGGTGATCTTGGCCTCGTGGCCCTTCTTGATCTCGCGCATCGCGTCGGTCGGCTTGGCGTCGCCGGCATCGACGACGCCAAGCGACTTCGGGTCGAACTTCACGATCTCGGTGGCCGCGTCGATCTTGAGCTGGATGGACTGCGACTTGAAGGCCACGCTCTCGAATATTCCGAGGACCTCGCCCGGCCCGGCCTGGTGGCAGTTCTTGCAGGGGGTCGGGATGTTCGGCTTGCCGGCGGGGGCGGCCGGCGCCTGCGCGAGCGCGGCGGGAGCGACGAGCAGCGCGAAGACGGCGGCCAGGGTGCGGGACTTCATGGTCGTGTACCTCCGATGGGGTGGAATTTCCGCGGGCGCCGCAGGGACCGCTGCCTCGTGGGCAGCCGGCCGCGGGAGCGCCCGACGGCATCCATTGAACTCCCGCGGCGCCTGCCGCGTTGTGACGTATATCAACTGCCGCTAATATTCACGATCGGTGATGCACGGCGGCGCGAAGGGCGGCACGGCGGGCGTGCTATGATCCGCGAGCCTTTCTCCCCCCGATTCCCGTCCCGACCATGGCTTACGAATCCGAAGCGACCCGCTTCCTCCGGGACCTCCTCGACCAGCACCCCGAGCTGCGCGAGTTGCGCGCCCGAAACCGCGCCACGTGGTGGGACCGCCCGCAGGACCTGGACACGCAGCGCGAGCGAGACGCGGCGCGCGTGCCGCAGGGCGCGTACGTGTACTTCCCGGTCCCGAAGCCGTCGTCAGCCGGGAAAGAGGGCGAGGACGCCGTCCAGGCCTGAGTGGCGCAGGGCGTAGGTCGCCCGCTCGCGCACCACGGGCTTCGCGCGGTAGGCCACGCTGGTGCCGGCCACCGCCATCATCTCGAGGTCGTTGGCCCCGTCGCCGATGGCGAGCACGCGTTCCTTCGGCAGGCCGAGGGCGTCGCGCATCCGGGCGACGTGCATCGCCTTGCCGCGCGCGTCCACCAGCGGGCCCGTCACGTGCCCGGCCAGCTTGCCGCCCTCGATCGCCAGAACGTTGGAATGCGCCTCGTCGAGGCCGAGCCGGTCGCGCAGCCGGTCCGTGAAGTAGGTGAAGCCCCCCGAGACGAGCAGCGTGCGCAGTCCGGCCCGGCGCGCCGCCGCGAGCAGCGTCTCGGCGCCGGGCGTGAGGAACAGGCGCTCCCGGTAGACGCGCTCGAGCACGGACGCGTCGAGGCCCGCCAGCGCCGCCACGCGCCGGCGCAGGCTCTGCGGCCAGTCGATGTCGCCGCGCATGGCCGCGGCCGTCACCGCCGCCACTTCCGCCTTGCGGCCCGCGAAGTCGGCGATCTCGTCGATGCACTCGGCGGTGATGAGGGTCGAGTCCATGTCCATGGCGAGCAGGCCGAAGTCGGCGAGGCGGCGCCCCTCCGCGACGAATCCCCAGTCGAGCCCGCGGCCCTCGCAGTGCGCGGCGACGCCTTCCGCCGTTTCCGGGTCGGCGTCCCGGATGCGCACCGCCGCCGGGCCGATCGCCTCGATGGCGCCGCCCCCCGAAATGCGCCGCAGGGCCTCGGCGCCGGCCAGCGCCGCCTGCAGGCCCTGCACCACGAGGTGGAATGCGGTCATGGCGCGGCGAGCCTCTTCAGGAACTGGCGAACCTCCGTGGCGCGGGCGCGCAGGTCCTCGATCCTCGCCTCGATGCGCACCCGGTCCGGCCCCGGCAGTCGGTAGCGGCCGCCGGACTGGACGAGGGCGATGATGCGCCGCGGGTCGACGGGGGTGTCCGGCCCGAACTGGACGACGATCCCGCCGGGGCTCGCGTCGATGCGCGCCACGCCCAGCGGCGCGCCCTCGATGCGCAGGCGGTGGCACTCGAGCAGCACGCGCGCGGGGTCGGGCAGGTTCCCGAAGCGGTCCACGAGTTCCTCGGTGAGGCGCTGCAGGCCCTCGTCGTCCGCGCAGTTGGCGAGGCGCTTGTAGAGCACCAGCCGCTCGTGCACGTCGCCGCAGTAGTCGTCGGGCAGGAGCGCGGGCGCGTGCAGGTTTACCTCGGTCGCCACGGCGAGCGGCCGCGTGAGGTCGGGCTCCTTGCCTGCCCGCAGCGACTTCACCGCGTGCTCGAGCATCTCGGTGTAGAGCGCGAAGCCCACGTCGTGGATGCCGCCCGACTGCGACTCCCCGAGCACCTCGCCGGCGCCGCGGATCTCCAGGTCGTGCATGGCGAGGTAGAAGCCGGCGCCGAGGTCCTCCATCGCCTGGATCGCCTCCAGGCGCTTCTTCGCGTTGGCGTTGAGGGCGCCCTCGGGCGGGGTGAGGAGGTAGGCGTAGGCCTGGTGGTGCGAGCGCCCGACGCGCCCGCGCAGCTGGTGCAGCTGCGCGAGCCCGAAGCGGTCGGCGCGGTCGATGAGGATCGTGTTGGCCGAGGGCACGTCGATCCCGGTCTCGATGATGGTCGAGCACAGCAGCACGTTGGCGCGCTGGTGGTAGAAGTCGCGCATGACGCGCTCGAGGTCCCGCTCGCGCATCTGCCCGTGCGCCACGGCGATGCGCGCCTCGGGGAGCAGCTTCTCGAGGATCTCGCGGCGGTTCTCGATCGTGTCCACCTCGTTCCAGAGGTAGTAGGCCTGGCCGCCGCGCTTCAGCTCGCGCAGCACCGCCTCGCGGACGATGCCGGCCGAGTGGCGGGCCACGAAGGTCTTGATGGCCAGCCGCCGCTGCGGCGCGGTCGCGATCACCGAGAAGTCGCGCAGGCCCTCGAGGGACATGGCGAGCGTCCTCGGGATGGGCGTCGCCGTGAGCGTGAGCACGTCGACCTCCGCGCGCAGCCGCTTCAGCTGCTCCTTCTGCCGCACGCCGAAGCGGTGCTCCTCGTCGATGATGACGAGCCCCAGGTTCCGGAAGACCACGTCCTTCTGGATGAGCTTGTGGGTGCCGATGGCGATGTCCACCGAGCCGTCGGCCAGGCCCGCCACCGCCGCGGCGATCTCCTTCGCGCTGCGGAAGCGCGAAAGCTCGGCAATCCTCACCGGCCACTGCGAGAAGCGGTCGCTGAAGTTCTCGAAGTGCTGCTCCGACAGCAGGGTGGTGGGGACGAGGATCGCCACCTGCTTCCCGGCGGCGACCGCCACGAACGCCGCGCGCATCGCGACCTCCGTCTTGCCGAAGCCCACGTCGCCGCACACGAGGCGGTCCATGGGCTTGCCGCCGGTCATGTCGGCGACGACGGCGCGGATGGCTTCGGCCTGGTCGGGGGTCTCCTCGAACGCGAAGCCGCCGGAGAAGCTCTCGTAGTCCTGCGGCTTGAGCGGGAAGGCGTAGCCCTGCCGGGCGGCGCGGCGCGCGTAGAGGTCCAGCAACTCGGCCGCCGTGTCGCGCACCTGCTGCGCGGCCTTGCGGCGCGCCTTCTCCCACTGGCCGCTGCCGAGGCGGTGCACCGGCGCGTCCTCGGGCGCGGCGCCGGTGTAGCGGCTGATGACGTGCAGCTGCGCGACCGGCACGTAGAGCTTGTCGCCGCCGTCGTACTCGAGGTGCAGGAACTCGGTGGGGCCGTCGCCCAGGTCCATGCTGACGAGGCCGCGGAAGCGCCCGATGCCGTGCTGGCTGTGGACGACGGGGTCGCCTTCCTTCACCTCCGCGAGGTCGCGCAGCATCCCCTCGGCCGAGGAGCGGCCGCGGGCGTCGCGCCGGCGCGACTGCCGCACCTGCGTGGGGTAGAGCTCGGCCTCGGTGACGATCGCGATGCGCTCGTCGGGAACGGCGAACCCGGCCGCGAGCGTCCCGTGCGCGAGCATGAAGGGCGCGTCGGCGGCGGCGAAGGCGGGCCAGCCCTCGCAGGGCGCGGGATGCAGGCCGTGCTCGGCGAGGAACTGCGCCAGCGTCTCGCGGCGCCCGGGGCCGTCGGCCACCAGCAGCACGCGGCCGTCGAAGCCCGCGAGGAAGCCGGCCAGCGCGCGCAGGGGCTCGTTCGCGCGGCGATCGACGCCCACGTCGGGCAGCGCGCAGGCCGCCAGGCGCGGGGCGCCGTCCGGATGCGGTCCCGCGGCGCCCGTCCGGATGTCGATGCGCGCCATCGGCTGCAGGGCGACGAAGAACTCCTCCGCGGAAAGATAGAGATCCGCGGGCGGCAACAGCGGCCGGTCGCGGTCGCCGCGCAGCAGCTCCCAGCGGCCCTTGAGGTCCTGCCAGAAGGCCTCCGCCCCGCCCGGCACGTCCTCGTGCAGGACGCAGGTGGCGCCGCCGGGCAGGTAGTCGAAGAGCGTGGCCGTGCCCGTGAAGAAGAGCGGCAGGTAGCACTCGACGCCCGCGGGGGCGATGCCGTTGGAGACGTCCTTGTAGGTGCGGCACTTGGAGGGATCGCCCTCGAAGCGCTCGCGGAAGCTCGCCCGGAAGCGGGCGCGCCCCTCCTCGTCGAGCGGGAACTCGCGCGCCGGGAGCAGCCGCACCTCCGGCACCGGGTAGATGGAGCGCTGCGAGTCGACGTCGAAGGTGCGGATCGACTCGATCTCCTCGCCGAACAGGTCGAGGCGGTAGGGCACGGCGCTGCCGGTCGGGAAGAGGTCGACGATGCCGCCGCGCACGCAGAACTCGCCCGGCGCCATCACCTGCTGCACGGCGGCGTAGCCGGCGAGGGCGAGCTGCGCCTTCAGGGCCTCGAGGTCGAGGCGCGTCTTCTGGCGCAGGAAGAAGGTGCGCGCCGCGAGGTAGGCCGCCGGGGGAAGGCGCTGCAGCGCGGTGGTGATGGGGATGATCCCCACGTCGCAAGCGCCGCGCGAGAACTGGTGCAGCGTGGCCAGCCGTTCCGAGACGAGGTCCGGGTGCGGCGAGAGCTGGTCGTAGGGCAGGGTTTCCCAGTCGGGCAGGCGGTGGACCGCGAGCGCAGGGTCGGCCCACGCGACCTCCTCGCGCAGGCGCTCGGCGTCCTGCGCGGACTGCGTCACCACGAAGACGGGGCGTCGGCTGCGCGCGAGGCGCGCGATCCAGAAGGCGTCGGACGAGCCCGACCGCCCGGCCGCGGGCCTAGCCACGGCGCGCGGCGCGTTGCGCTTGCATCGTGCGGGCTAGGCGACGACGACCGGGATCTTGCCGATCCTCGCGCGCCACTCGGCCGGGCCGGTCTTGTGCACGGCGTTGCCGTTGGAGTCGACGGCCACCGTGACCGGCATGTCCTTCACCTCGAACTCGTGGATGGCCTCCATCCCGAGATCGCCGAACGCGAGCACGCGGGCGCTCCGGATGGACTTCGAGACCAGGTAGGCCGCGCCGCCGACGGCGATGCAGTAGGCGGCCTTGTGCTTCCGGATCGACTCCGTGGCCGCCGGGCCGCGCTCGCTCTTGCCGACCATGCCGATGAGGCCGGTCTGCGAGAGCATGGTCTCCACGAACTTGTCCATGCGGGAGCTGGTCGTGGGGCCGGCCGGTCCCACGGCCTCGTCGCGCACGGCGTCCACCGGGCCGACGTAGTAGATGAAGCGGTTGGTGAAGTCCACGGGGAGCTTCTCGCCGCGGGCCAGCATGTCGGCCATGCGCTTGTGGGCCGCGTCGCGGCCGGTGAGGAGCTTGCCGGAGAGCAGCAGCGTCTCGCCCGACTTCCAGGTGGCGATGTCGGCCTTGGTGAGGGTGTCGAGGTTCACGCGGCGGCTGGCGGCGAAATCCAGCGCGAGCGTCGGCCAGTCGGAGAGATCGGGCGGGTCGAAGGTGGCGGGGCCGGAGCCGTCGAGCACGAAGTGCTGGTGGCGGGTGGCGGCGCAGTTGGGCAGCAGCGCCACCGGCTTGGAGGCCGCGTGGGTGGGGTAGTCGTTCACCTTCACGTCGAGCACCGTGGCGAGGCCGCCGAGGCCCTGCGCGCCGATGCCCAGCGCGTTCACCTTCTCGTAGAGCTCGAGGCGCAGCTCCTCGGCGCGGGTGTTCGGCCCGCGGGCGACGAGCTCCTGGATGTTGATCGGGTCCATCATCCCCCACTTGGCGATGAGCATCGCCTTCTCGGGCGTGCCGCCGATGCCGAGCGACAGGATGCCGGGCGGGCACCAGTCCGCGCCCATCGTGGGCACGACCGACAGCACCCAGTCGACGATGGAGTCGGAGGGCAGGAGCATGGCGAACTTGCTCTAGTTCTCGGAGCCGCCGCCCTTGGCGGCGACGATCACGTCCAGCTTGTCGCCGGGGACCAGCTCCACGTGCACGACGGCGGGCGTGTTGTCGCCGGTGTTCCTGCGCTTGCCGTCGGGGTCCGCGAGCACGGAGGCGCGCAGTGGATTGTCCTTGTCGGTGTAGGCGCGGCGCACGCCCTCGTCCACCATCTGCTGCAGCGTCATCGTCGCGTCCCAGCGCACGTCCATGCCGACGCGGATGAAGGCGATGGCGATGCCGGTGTCCTGGCAGAGGGGGCGGTGGCCTTCCGCTGCCATGCGCGAGTTGATGAGGATCTGCGCCATCGCGTCCCGGGCCGCCGGGGACTGCTCGCGCCCGTAGGCCTGCGCGAGCGACCGGATGTAGTCGGCGGGGTGGTAGTAGCTGATGTACTGGAACGCGTCGGCGATGCTCTGGATGAGGTCGTCCTGGCGGATCGTGGTCACGGTGCTTCCCTTCTCAGTGGGCTGCCTTGCCCGCCGGCTTCTCGGGGTGCGGCATGATGCGGTCGCAGGCGGCGATGGCCATGGCGGACAGCAGGAAGGCGATGTGGATGGCCGTCTGGGCGATGAGCACCTTGTCGGTGTAGTTGGCGGCGTTGATGAAGGTCTTGAGCAGGTGGATCGAGGAGATGCCGATGATCGCCGTCGCGAGCTTCACCTTCAGCACCGAGGCGTTCACGTGCGAAAGCCACTCGGGCTGGTCGGGGTGGCCCTCGAGCTCCAGGCGCGAGACGAAGGTCTCGTAGCCGCCGACGATGACCATGATGAGCAGGTTCGAGATCATCACCACGTCGATGAGGGCGAGCACCACCAGCATGATCACGGTCTCGTTGAACTTCGGCGGCGCGTGGCCGATCACGTTGCCCGCCGCGTCCTTGAGTTCCGGAAGGCTGTAGCCGACGCTTTCGATGAGCGCCGCCAGCGCGGCCTTGTTGCCGAAGGCCGCCTCCACCAGGTGCACGAGCTCCACCCAGAAATGGAACACGTACACCGCCTGCGCGACGATGAGGCCGAGGTACAGTGGCGCCTGCAGCCAGCGCGTCCAGAAGATGAAGCCGCCCAGCAGGCGCAGCGGCTCGGGTCGCCGTTTACGGGAAGGTTCCATGGCGGGGGTGGTCCGGCCGTCGTGCAGCCGTCGGATCGGGAAAAACGCGATTTTAGCCGGTCGAGCGTGTCACCGCGATTGCAGGCGATATTTCCCGGCGCAGGATCTTGCCGTTGCGGGTGCGGGGGAAGTCCCTGGCGAGGTAGACGACCTTGGGGGCCTTGTAGGCGGCGAGGTGCTCGCGGCCGAAGGCGGCCAGCTCGTCGGCGGTGACCGCAGCGCCGGGCTGGGCGATCACGTAGGCGACCACCAGCAGCTTGTCCTTGCCGGCCGCCTCGCCGACGCAGGCGCAGTCGGCGACCGCCGGGTGGCTCTTCAGCACGCGCTCGATCTCGTAGGGCGAGACGCGGTAGCCGAAGCTCTTGATGATGTCGTCCTTGCGGCCCAGGAACCACAGGTAGCCGTCGGCGTCGTAGCGGGCGTAGTCGCCGGTGAAGAACCAGCCGTCGTGGCGCAGCTTCGCCGTCTCCTCGGGCAGGTTCCAGTAGCGCAGGAACAGGCCCGGGTCGCTTTCGGGAATGCAGATCATGCCCTCCTCGCCGGGGGCGACCTCGGCGAGCGTCTCGGGGTCCAGGAGCCGGATGTCGTGGCCGGGCTGGGGGAAGCCCGCCGATCCCGGCCGGATGGGCCGGAACCTGCTCTGCGACAGGTAGTAGCTGAACTCGCTCATGCCGACGGCCTCGAAGATGTCGAGGCCGAAGCGGTCCTTCCACAGGCCGAACACCTCGTCGGAGAGGTGCTCGCCCGCGCTCATGCAGTGGCGCAGCGTCGGCACGTCCCGGCGCGTGAAGGCCGTCTTCTGCAGGATCTGCCGGTAGATGGTCGGCACGCCGATGAAGATGGTGGCGCCGTGCTTGGCGATGAGGCGCGGCCAGGTCTCGGCGTCGTTCTTCCCCTCGTGGGCGATCACGGTCTTGCCGTGGTAGAGCGGGTCCATGAGGGCCGAGCCAAGGACGTAGGTCCAGTTGAACTTGCCCGAGTGGACGATGCGGTCCCCCTGCCCCGGGGCGCCGGCGGCCTCGTGGTCGCCGTGCTCGGCGAAATCGAACCAATAGGTGGCCGCCGGGGTGCGCCCGACCAGCGAGCGGTGGCCGTGCAGCACGCCCTTGGGGTAGCCCGTCGTTCCCGAGGTGTAGACGAGGTAGGCCGGGTCGTCGATGGCGGTGTCGGCCGCCGGCTCCCACCGGTCGATGGCGTCGAGGGCGGGGGCGAGGTCGACCACGGTGACACCGTCGCACGGCATCGCCTCGCCCGCCCCCGACAGCAGCGCGAAGTGCAGCGAATCCTTGCCGGCGAGCTTCGGGCCCAGCGAGCGCCAGGCCGCCTTGTCGATGACGATCGCCTGCGCGCCGGAGTCGTGGGCGAGGTATTCCACCTCCTCGGCGGTGAGCAGCGTCGAGGTGGGCACGCTCACGGCACCGCGCTTCATCGCGCCGAGGAACGCGGTGGGGTAGTCGAGGGAGTTGGGCAGGCGGATCAGCACCCGCTCGCCGGCGCCGATGCCGAGGTTGCGCAGCAGCTGCGCGAAGCGGCTGGTGCGCTCGGCGAGGCTCCGGTAGGTGATGGTGCTGGTGCCGAGCGCGTCGTCCTCGACGATCATCGCCACGCGGTCGGCGGCGGGCGTGCCCAGGTGCGCGTCCGTGCAGGCCGTGCCGATGTTGAGGCGGGCCGGCACCTGCCACCGCCACGGCGGGAAGGGGGCGAAGGGGGCGCCGGCGCGGGCGTTCACAGGATGACCCCGTACGGCCAGTTCTCCCGGACCACCTGCGCAGGCAGGCGCTTCAGGACGTCCATGGCGAAGTCGGTGTCCTGCGCCGACAGGGCGTGCAGCGCGTGGGCGCGCAGCAGCGTCTGCAGCGCCTTGCCGAACATCGGCGGATCGAGCATCTCGCCCTGGAACTTGATCGCCCCGCCCAGCAGGGCGTCGGCCTCGACCGCGGCCTTGAGGATGGCGATCTTGGTCCGGATGTCGGAAGGCGAGGGCGTGAACGCCACCTTGCAGGGGTGGATGTGCGAGGGGTGGATCACCTGCTTGCCGGAAAGGCCCAGCGAGGCCTCCTCGCAGGCGTGCTTGTAGACCACGCGCGACTCCTCGTCGCCGTGCAGGTCCAGCCAGCGGCGCACGTCGTCCGGCTCGACGAAGGTCTCCGGCATCGCCGTCTGGCCGATGAGGGTTTCCACGCCGCCGATGACGCCCTTGCCGGCGATGCGCGCCTCGAAGAGGATGTCGTGCAGGTAGAACTTGAGCTCCTCGGTCCAGTGGCGCGGCGTGATGTGGATGCCCATCGCCTTGGAGAAGTCGTGGATGCCGAACACGACGTGCTTCACCGTCGAGTACTGCATGAGCTCCGGCGCGATCTTGAGCGACTTCGGGTGCTCGATGATCGGCTGGATGGTGATCCGGTGGTTGAGGCCGACCAGCACCGCCGAGAGGTCGCGGATCTCCGGCGCCCCGTAGGCCTCGCCCGCCTTGGCGAGCATCACGACGTCGAAGCAGCCGGCCAGCTCGCGCACGAGGGCGAGGTCCTTCTCGTACTCCTCGGTGCGGAAGGGGTTGATGCGCACCGCGATCTGCACCTGCCGGCGGCGCTCGAGGCCGGGGAGCTCGCGGCGCAGCAGGTCGCGGCTCATCGCCTTCTGCCGGCAGCCGTCCTCCAGGTCGAAGAGCAGCGTGTGCGCGGTGGTGTGGCAGGCGTGCTTCTTGAACCGCTGCGCGGCCTGCTCGAGGTCCTCGTAGATGCCGAGGGAGGGCGCGTACTTGACCGGCGGGTAGTAGATCTGGATGCCGGGCCAGTAGTCGCCGAGGATCTCGGGGGCGGCCGGCGGCGCCGGGGTCGGGGTGCAGGGCAGCGGGGCGTTCATGGGAGTCCTTGCGAAATCAACGGGTTGCGGCTGGCGTCCCCAGGATCGGCCGGCGCCAGCCTCGCGCCGGCCCGCCCGGGTCCAATCCACGCTAACACCGATGTTGCGGTGCGTCAACAGTCTTATATAAGATATGAGACTTGGCGCCGGCGCCGCGGGTATTCCCGCAGGCGGAAGGCGCGGCCGCATGCCCAGGTGTGCTATATAAACGCGGAGCCGGAAGACTGCCGGGCCCGCGACGCACGGGCCGGCGACTGCCACGCAAGAAAAGCCGCGAACCCAGGAGGAAAAACCAGAATGTCGAACATCGAATCGGTGCTGCAGGAGCTGCGGATCTTCCCGCCTTCCGAGGCCATGGTGAATCAGGCGAACGTCGCCGGCATGGCGGCCTACAAGGCGCTTTGCGAGGAGGCCGAGAGGGACTTCGAGGGCTTCTGGGCGCGCCTCGCCCGCGAGCACGTGCTCTGGCACAAGCCCTTCACGAAGACGCTCGACGAGTCGAACGCGCCCTTCTACAAGTGGTTCCACGACGGCGAGCTGAACGCCTCCTACAACTGCCTCGACCGTCACCTCGGGACGCAGCCCGACAAGGTGGCGATCATCTTCGAGGCGGACGACGGCAAGGTGACGAAGGTCACCTACCGGGAGCTCTACCACCGCGTCTGCCAGTTCGCCAACGCGCTCAAGTCGCTGGGCATCCAGAAGGGCGAGCGGGTCCTCGTCTACATGCCGATGTCGGTCGAGGCCGTGGTCGCCATGCAGGCCTGCGCCCGCATCGGCGCCACGCACTCGGTCGTGTTCGGCGGCTTCTCCGCCAAGAGCCTGCAGGAGCGCATCATGGACGCCGGCGCCGTGGCGGTGATCTGCGCCGACGCGCAGTTCCGCGGCGGCAAGGAGATCCTCCTCAAGCCCGCCGTGGACGAGGCGCTGGCCATGGGCGGCTGCGAAAGCATCCGCGACGTGGTGGTCTACAGGCGCGCCGGATCCGCGGTCGCGATGAACGCCCCGCGCGACAAGTGGTGGCACGACGTCGTCCAGGGCCAGGCGCAGGACTGCGAGCCCACCTGGGTCAACGCCGAGCATCCGCTCTTCATCCTCTATACGTCCGGCTCGACGGGGAAGCCCAAGGGCGTGCAGCACTCCACCGGGGGCTACCTGCTGCACGCCATGCTCACCATGCTGTGGACCTTCGACCACAAGCCGAGCGACGTCTTCTGGTGCACGGCGGACGTGGGCTGGGTCACGGGCCATACCTACATCGCCTACGGGCCGCTCGCCGTCGGCTCCACCGAGATCGTCTTCGAGGGCGTGCCCACCTACCCGGACGCCGGCCGTTTCTGGAAGATGATCCAGGACCACAAGGTGAACGTGTTCTACACGGCGCCGACCGCCATCCGCTCGCTCATCAAGGCCGGCGGGGACCTGCCGAAGAAGTACGACCTCTCCAGCCTGCGCATCCTCGGCAGCGTGGGCGAGCCCATCAACCCCGAGGCCTGGATGTGGTACTACGAGACGGTCGGCGGCTCGCGCTGCCCGATCGTCGACACCTTCTGGCAGACCGAGACCGGCGGCCACATGATCACGCCGCTGCCGGGCGTGACGCCGCTCAAGCCGGGTTCGTGCACCTTGCCGCTGCCGGGCATCATGGCCGCCATCGTCGACGAGGCCGGCCACGACGTCCCGAACGGGCAGGGGGGCATCCTCGTCGTGAAGCGCCCGTGGCCCTCGATGATCCGCACCATCTGGGGCGACCCGGAGCGGTTCAAGAAGAGCTACTACCCCGAGGAACTCGGCGGCACGCTCTACCTCGCCGGCGACGGCTCGGTGCGCGACAAGGAGAACGGCTACTTCACCATCATGGGGCGCATCGACGACGTGCTGAACGTCTCGGGGCACCGCATGGGCACGATGGAGATCGAGTCGGCGCTGGTGGCAAACACCAAGCTGGTGGCCGAGGCGGCCGTCGTCGGCCGCCCGGACGACATGACCGGCGAGGCGGTGGTGGCCTTCGTGGTGCTCAAGGGCGCGCGCCCGGCGGGCGACGAGGCCCGGGCGATCGCCAAGGAGCTGCGCGACTGGGTGGCCAAGGAAATCGGCCCGATCGCCAAGCCCAAGGAGATCCGCTTCGGCGACAACCTGCCGAAGACGCGCTCCGGCAAGATCATGCGCCGGCTCCTGCGGGCGCTGGCCAAGGGCGAGGAGATCACGCAGGACGTCTCCACGCTCGAGAACCCGGCGATCCTCGACCAGCTCAAGCAGTCGCTGTAGTCGAACGTACCGGGTTCGCGAACCGGGTACGCGAACCCGGTACAAAGGTTCGGTCCCCGGCCCGTTCATGCGAAACTTCGCGCCATGAACGATCGCAAGCCCCCGCCGCTCCTCACCGCCGCCACGGCCGACGTGCTGCGCAAGCACGCCCCCTTCGACGCCATGCGCGCGGAGGACCTCCACTACCTCGCCGCCGGCCTCAAGCTGCGCTACTTCGCCAAGGACACGGTGATCCTGTCGCCCGAGAGCGGCGTCATCACCACGCTCTTCATCATCCAGCGCGGCGCGGTGCAGGCCGACGAGCCCTCGCGCGTCTCGCTCAACTCCCTGGCGGCGACGCTCACCGACGGCGAGTGCTTTCCGGTGGGGGCACTGATCGCGAGCCGCGCGACGACGCTGCGCTACCGGGCGATGCGGGACACCTTCTGCTACGCCCTCGACGAAGGGCGCTTCCGCGACCTCATGGCGCGCAGCCCCGAGTTCCACGCCTTCTGCACGCACCGGCTCGCCGCGCTGCTCGCCGCGTCGACGCGCGGCACGCGCGAGGCCTACTCCGGGCGGGCGGCCGACGAGCTCTCCATGGCCTCGCCCGTGCGCAGCGCGCTGCGCCACGCGCCCGTGACGCTGCCGGAGACGGCGAGCGTGAGGCAGGTGCTCGAGCTGATGAAGGGCCGCCGCATCGGCTCCGTGGTCCTCACCGGCCCTTGGGGCGGCCCCGTCGGCATCTTCACGCAGACCGACGTGCTCGACCGCGTGGCGCTGGCGGGTGAGTCGCTCGACCGCCCGGTGTCCGAGGTGATGACGCGAAACCCCGTGTGCATCGACGCCTCGACCGCGCTCTCGGCGGCGGCGCAGCTGATGGCGCGGCGCGGCTTCCGCCACGTCCTGGTCACCGACAACGACGAGCTGGTCGGCGTGATCTCCGAGCGCGACCTCTTCGGCCTGCAGCGGCTGTCGATGCAGGGCCTGCGCAAGGACATCGGCCGCGCCGACACGGTGGATGCGCTCGCGTTCTCGGCGCGCGAGGTGCGCGGCCTCGGCACCGCGATGCTCGCCCAGGGCGTGGCCTCGGAGCAGCTGACGCAGTTCGTCTCGGCGCTGAACGACGCCGTCACGGAGCGCGCCATCCGGCTCGCGCTGCGCGACCACGACGTGGCCGACATCGCCTTCTGCTGGATGGGCCTCGGCAGCGAGGGGCGCAACGAGCAGACGCTCGCCACCGACCAGGACAACGCCATCATCTTCCCCGACGCGGAAGGCGGCGACCGGGAGGCCACGCGCGCCCGGCTGCTCCTGTTCGCGGAGGAGGTGAACCGCATCCTGGACGCCTGCGGTTTCCCGCTGTGCAAGGGCGACATCATGGCGCGGAACCCGAAATGGTGCCTGAGCCTCGGCGAGTGGTTCGACCGCTTCGACGACTGGATCCG